>ERZ837487.39-NODE-39-length-174044-cov-10.616016_pt1 | contig 174044 bp, 151 predicted proteins | sample MGYA00519911_ERZ837487 | MGnify/ENA primary metagenome ERZ837487 (study PRJEB31850, sample SAMEA3708818) | human gut metagenome | biome: human gut; feature: human-associated habitat; material: faeces | place: China | collected 2014 ... | reverse complement strand
ATGGTTCAGTCCCGCAAAGCATGAAACAAATGAGTTTATAAGAGCACTCATAAGTGGTGATATAGAAAGTATGAATGAGTACATGAATGATGTAGCATTGAATACATTTAGTTCATTTGATTCTGGAAAGAAAAAATCTAATAGGAAAGCTCCAGAAAATTTTTACCACGGATTTGTACTAGGACTTATGGTAGACCAGACGGAAAACTATATCATTACCTCAAACCGTGAAAGCGGCTATGGAAGATATGACATAATGCTGGAGCCGATAGATAAAACAAATGAAAAATACCCTGGTATCGTAATAGAATTTAAAGTAATAAATCCTAGAAAAGAAAACACACTTGAAGAAACAGTTGCAGCGGCATTAAAACAGATAGAAGAAAAAAACTATGATGCAGAGCTTGTTAAACGAGGAGTGAAAGAAGAAAACATTCATCACTATGGTTTTGCGTTTAGAGGTAAAGAGGTGTTGATAGATGGACGGTAGATATTTTCGGAATCGAAAATATCGTAAGAAAAAGTTTCGTGTGAGGATTTTGGCAATTAAGGATAAATGAATTACTAAAGGCAAGTATAAAAAGTGTTGGATCAAGTAGCAGAAAATAGAAGATATAATATTAAAAAATGACTTGTTTTGTTTATAACGCACCGGATTTTTTGTCCGGTGCGTTTAAATTTTTTATGAAAATTAACTTTGTTAAGTTCTTTTTGGGTATATTCCAGAGTATTTTGCTTTTACAAACTAATGCTATTTTTTATTTTTTTTCGTCGTCAATATGAAGTAACGGTTCAAAACTTGTATTGTATGTTGCACTGTGCTGATGTTTTTTTTCATTAGCATTTGCAATGGCTTCTTTGCAGAAATATTGCTGTGCACATATTTTTTTCTGACCGACTTTGCGTGGTGGGATAATGTATGTTCCGTCACTCTGCATTACTCTTGCTTTTACATTGTCTGCAAATTGTATATCAAGAATATGAATGATTTCTTCCTTGAGTGTTTCGTCCTCTACAGGGAACAGGATTTCAACACGCTTGTCAAGGTTTCTAGGCATCCAGTCAGCACTTCCCATATAGACCTCCTCAAAGCCATTGTTGTGGAAATAAAATATTCTGCTGTGCTCGAGGAAATCACCTACGATGGAACGGACAGTGATATTATCGCTTATGCCTTTTATTCCTGTTTTAAGACAGCATATTCCACGGATGACAAGGTCGATTTTAACTCCGGCGGCAGATGCTTTATAAAGTGAAGCTATTATGCCGGGGTCACAGAGGGAATTCATCTTTGCTTTGATAAATGCTTTTTTGCCCGCTTTTGCAAATGCTGTTTCTCTGTTTATCATTTCGGTAAATCTGTCACGAAGCCAGATAGGAGCTACGGCAAGTTTGTTCCATGCGGCAGGTTCTGAATAGCCTGAAAGCATATTGAAAAATGCAGTGGCATCTTCACCGATAGCTTTCTTGCAGGTGAGAAGTCCCATATCAGTATATATTTTTGCCGTACTGTCGTTATAGTTTCCGGTACCAAGATGCACATATCTTCTGATACCGTCCTCCTCACGCCTAACAACAAGTGTAATCTTGCTGTGTGTCTTTAAACCGACAAGTCCATAAATAACATGGCAGCCTGCTTTTTCGAGCTTTCTCGCCCAAATGATATTATTTTCCTCATCAAATCTTGCTTTAAGTTCGACAAGAACGGTAACTTGTTTTCCGTTTTCTGCTGCTGCCGCAAGCGAAGCAATGATAGGAGAGTGGCTGCTTACACGGTAAAGTGTCTGTTTGATGGCAAGCACATCTGGATCTTTTGATGCCTGTCGTACAAGCTCGATAACAGGTTCAAATGTCTCATACGGATGATTTAAAAGTGCATCATGTTCTTTTATCTGGTCAAAGATATTTTTATTTGCATCAATCCATTTTGCAGGCTGAGGTGTATATCCTTTTCCTTTGAGGTCGTCATAGCCCTCAATACCTGCAAGTTTTGAGAGGAAAGTAAGGTCGAGAGGACCATTTATCTTAAAAATATCTTCCTCACTTATGTTTAATTCTTTCTTTAAGGTTTTGAGAAGTTTCTTGTCAATACCGTCTTCAACTTCAAGTCGTATCGCCTGTCCCCACTGCCTCTTTTTTAACTGTCGCTGTATTTCTATAAGAAGGTCGGCTGCCTCGTCCTCGTCGATGGAAAGGTCGGCATTTCTCATTATACGATAAGGGAAAGCTGATAATACTTCATAGTTTACAAATAATTTATCAATATTTTTTTCAATTATCTGTTCTAACAATATAAAACATTTATCGCCGTCATTTTTTGCAGGTATCTCGACAAATCTAGGAAGTCCTGATGGAACCTGAACTGTTGCAAAATCAGTATCGCTTATGTTATCACCCTGTTTTTTGCCCTGATGTGAGACATAAAGTTCACGAAAATGACCGTTGCCGTCTTTTTTATTTGATGGCTTAAATTTTAATATTGCACCGATGTTAAGTGATTTATTTTGTATGAGAGGGAAAGGTCTTGCCGAGTCAACTGCCATAGGAGTGAGTACAGGATATACTTCTGAACGGAAATATTCATTTACATACCTTTCCTGTCTGTCGTCAAGTTCTTCGTAGTGGGAGATAAGGTGGATGCCGTTGTCTGAAAGTTTGGAGATAAGCTTTCCATACACATCGTACTGGTCGTGAACAAGCTCATGAGTTTTTTTGCTGATGGCAGAAAGCTGCTCACCCGGTGTCATGCCTGCAATATCTTTTTTTGTGTAATTAACCTGAACCATATCTTTTAATGAAGCAACTCTTATCATAAAAAATTCATCAAGGTTTGATGCTGTTATGGCTAAGAAACGAAGTCTGTCTAAAAGAGGGAGTTTATTATCCTGTGCTTCACTTAAAACCCTGTAGTTAAACGAAATCCAGCTAAGTTCTCTATTATAAAAATACTCGTGTTTTAAATAATTATTTTCTGACATAAAATCCTCATTTCTGCACACGTTTTTTGGGCATATCGAGTTTGTGTCAAGTGTGCGCAGACACAAATCTTGTGTGTGAAAAAAATATTTTTCACACTATCCTAATTAGATTAAAATTCTTTTTTTTGCTTGAGAACAGGTTTAATTCCATAAAGCTCTTCAAAGAAATCTGAAGTATTGTCAAAAATTCCCTGTTCGAGTGTAATATCATACAATGTTTTTCCGGTGATAAAAAGATTTGAGCCTCGCAGATATACGGTAGTGTTTGCAAACTTCTGCTTGTGGCTTCTGTCCATTGCGTCAGCGAGCAGTAAGATAGAATTTAATTTAGCTATCTTGATAAATTCCTGCTGGCTGAAAACATCAGAAATCTCAGCATATTTTGGAAAAGATGAGTCAAGGTATCTTACCATATATGCGACCATCATTCTTTCTTTATGTGAAAGACCGATTATCTCAGTTGACATTACTATTTTATATGAATTTTCACCAACTGCATTCATGTTTATAAAATTGCCACAGTTATGCAAAATTGCAGAAATCTGAAGTAAAAGCCTGTCGTGCTTAGTGAGATTATTCAGTTTTTTAACTGCATCAAACAATAAAAGACAGTTTTTTTCAACATTGCGGTAATGTGCCTCGTCAGCTCGGTATCTTGCTGCAATATTTCTTGCAGTGGAGAGGATGCCGTCAGTAAAATTAAAGGCAGGGGCGATTTTTTCCTTTTTCTCAGCAAAATCTGCTGCCATTCCGTCACAGATTGTCATTTTAGAAATCCATATCTGTCCTGCATCAGTTTCTTCAAGAATATTGCGGTATATCATGGCAATAGGAAGAAGCAGGGATGCCTTATCAAGTGATGTATTTAATTCTTTGGCAAGTTCATCCGGTGTTTTTGAGGTGATGGATTTGTAAAAATCATCAAATTCAATGCGGTTGACACAATTTCTTTTTTCATATTTGTCATCGGCAGACTTTAATGTTCCGAAATTGTGAAGCGTCATATATTTAACAAAACTTTGCAACTGATTTCCGAGTGCTATTATATTTTTAACTTTGCGGCTCTTTAAATAGAGCTGCACAAAAGTATGCAGTCCGTGTGCGATATAGTCATATACAAGGTTCTGATAGTTATCGGTCTTGTATTGCATATCCTGTAGAACTTCCTGTATTCTGAGCGAACCAAGCATAATATTTTGTGTTGCTATAAGTGTTTTTTTGTCGTAAAGTGACAACTGGATGCTGCCGCCTCCCACATCGACGAGAAGTGTGCCGTCTTTTATAAGACTGTGAAAAGAGTTTTCTTTAAGTGTCAATGATTTGTAACAAAGATAGCGCTGTTCGGAATTGCTAAGTATCTTTATTAAAAAACCGGTGCGCTGCTTTACCTGATCAAGAACGATTAAATTGTTATCGGCTTCACGCAATGCACTGGTAGCAATAATCATGTAATCGTGTATGTCATATTCTTTCATTTTTTCAGAAAAACCGTTTAAAATATTACATAGTTTATCTATGGTGGTGTAGCTTATATGTTTTGTCGAATATGTTTCAAGTCCAAGTCTGGCGGTATGGTGGACATATTCGATTTCATGCACACCATATTTTTTGGATATTTCATAAATACGCATTGATGTTTCATGTGAACCGACATCAATAGCGGCGAAAATAGTAACTGCCATATGCTCCCTCCTTAAGTATTTTTATCAATGTATATATTTTATGCTAATCTATGAAAAAAAACCAGCCTTTTTACAAGCATTTTGAAATATTTTACTTATTCTTTACATTGGAATTATGCTTGAAATGGTGAGTTTAATATCTTCATATTTTGTTATACTATAAGACAGACCATAGCAATTATTCATTATGGTCTGTCTGTTTTTCAGATATTCATTTTTTAAAGATTAGTGCTTAAGCCATTTCAGCAATCCTGCTCACGCCGACATAAATCTCAGAAATTTTATACCATGTTGGGAAATCTGTTACTCCGGTTTGGGGCAGACCAAATATTTTTTGGAATATCTTTACTGCATTTGCAGTTTTTTCACCGTAAATTCCATCCTGGGATATTTTAGGTATAAGAGGATATGCATCTGCTATTACATTTAACTGCTGCTGCATCTGCAAAACTTTGCTTCCGGTTGCACCTATCGTCAGGTCATAACCCGGCCATGAAGATGGTATTCCTGAAATTTCAGTTGAACTGTTTATATAAACGGAATTACCGTAAAATGCACGGAGTATTTCTATCGCAGAATATCCCTGGTCGCCGAGATATTTTGAATCCCACTGACGCATCCAGTCAGGGCATGACACCATTTTTCCATCACAATACTGTGTAAAAAGCGGCTGTCTTACATTTGGTCTTGAAATGTAGTTTGTAAAGATGTTGTCAACAATCCTTGATATATTATCGAAGATATTTCTTCCGGGAATCCATTTTTGGTCGTAGGCGGTGGAAGAGGTGATTGTGAAATCATAGCCTTTATTTCGGTACCACTCCGTATAAACTCTGTTTAAAGTTATGGACTGTATGGCGAGGATATTTGCTGTAAGGGTTGCCTCAGGCCATGTAGCATAGATTTCACTGGATGCAACATTTTTGATATAGTCTTTGTATGTCACATAATAATCTTTGGCACGGCTGTCAGATGGCGGACCGTCATGCACGATTACATATTCGGGGGCAGGTGTGCGTAAATCATACTTTAAAAATATTATTTTTTAGTATATACTATAAATAAGACAAATTTTTGTAAAGTCTTTGAAAAAGTGAATTTGCTTTCACAGTAACTAAGAATGGGGACAGCTTATGAAAAAGCGTAGACATAGAAAGAAAAATTGGGAAAAACTTGATAATACGGCAGTTCTTTTCCCGGCGATTGCTTCGGAGGAGACGACGAATGTATATCGAATTTCAGTCAATCTTACCGAGGAGGTTGACGCAGAGCTTTTACAAAAAGCACTGGATATGGTGCTGCCGGGTTTTGATACATTTAATGTATGTATGCAGAAAGGAATATTTTGGTATTATTTTGAGACAAATAACAAGCCCGCTCCAAAGGTTGTAAAGGAGCATGATTTTCCTTGCAGATATATTGAGCCTTACAGTAACAACAATTATCTGTTCAGGATTACTTATTACAGAAAGAGAATAAACCTTGAAGTTTTTCATGTGCTTGCGGATGGCATGGGCGGTATTAATTTTTTAAGAGAAGTCACATATCAGTATCTCAGACTTAAATATCCGGAGATTGCGGCAGTAAAGAAGAACAGGTTGTCTGAGCATACATCATTAAATACTGAGGACAGTTATGTAAAAAATTATAAAAAAGGTCATGCAAAAGGCTATGAAACAAAGAGAGCAATAGAGGTAAAAGGCGAAAAGCTCTCAAGAGGTGAGCTTGGCGTCATGCACGGTTATATGAGCGTGAAACAGGTTAAGCAGGCAGCTAAAAAATATGATACGAGCATAAATGAGTATTTTGTCATTATATTTATGTATAGTGTATATGTTGAATATCTTAAAAGAATGAGGTCTGATAAGCCTATAGTGTGTGCCGTGCCGGTAAATCTCAGACCGTTTTTTGATTCGATGACGACAAGAAATTTTTTTGTTATGGTGAGTGCTGTTTTTAAGCCGGAAAAAGATGAGTATTCTTTTGAGGAAATAGCGGATATTGTAAAGAAAAGTCTGCGTGGGCAGATAACAAAAGAACATCTTGAAGATTTATTTTCGTACAATGTTTCAAATCAAAAAAATATACTTTTAAGGTCTATTCCGTTTTTTATAAAAAAGATAGCAATGAAGCTCGTATATCTTTCGTCAGCAAAGGCAAATACTTCGACTGTGACAAATATTGGAAATATAAAAATAGACGAGGAGTATTCACCATTTATAAAAAGCTTTCATGCGATGATTTCAATATCAACGGGACAAAATATAAAGGGAGCAATATGTTCTTACAATGATACGATGGTATTTACTTTTACTTCGATTTTGAGGGATACTGCTATTCAGAGAGGATTTTTCAGAAAACTTGTAGAAGATGGCGTTGATATTTCTATAGAAAGCAACGGGGTGTATTATGATTGAATGTAAAAATTGCGGAATAAAAATAAAAGATAAAACTAAGATATGTCCTATGTGTGATATGGTTTTGTCGGGTGATGATAAACATAACGAGAACACATATCCTGATGTAAGGCAGAAAACAAAGATACTCAGACGGATAGTAAATATTTTTTCTTATTTTGCCATTGTTCTGGAAATCGTGTTCATTGTTATAAATTATTATAATTTTGAAGGTGTTAAATGGTCGGCGATATCAGGAGGTGCTATTATTTATGTTATATGTTTGCTCCATTTTATAATAAACGATCATTACGGACATATTAAAAAGATGTATGTTGGTTTTATAGGTGCATTGTTTTATATAATGCTTGTGGATTTTGTGCTTGGTTACAAAGGCTGGTCGTTGGGTGTCGGGATGCCGGTTATCGTGCTTACGCTTGATGCGATAATAATAGTCTGTATGATAATAAACAGGCAGAACTGGGAGAGTTATCTGCTTCTTCAGATATTTTGTGTTATACTCGGTGCAGTTCAGATGGCACTTTATTTTACAAAGGTACTTCAAAGCCCTGTCCTTCCGTGGACAAGTTTTTTGGTATCGCTTATTTTATTTACCTCAAGCGTGGTTATTGGAGACAGAAAGGCAAGAAATGAATTAAAGCGGAAATTTTATATATGATGATGTTATTGTCAGAAGCAGACAGCAATTTCATCAGTCAGAGGCAAAGTATATTTGCTACAAATATCAATCTAATTATATTAAGTGAGGTTTTTATGGTTAAAGAAGTTGATAATATAAGTTTGCGCGCAAAACTTGTGAGAAATGTTATAAACATGGTTTCATCAGGGTTTATCATAGGTCCTGCAATAAAAAAGGGAACTATAAGGAGAAGACTTGTCGAGCCGCCGTGGCATTGCCCGGACGGATATTCGGTTGCAAAAATACACATGAAGCATTTTGAAATGGAATTGTTGTCGCCTGAAAATACGGGCAGCAGATTTGTTGTGCTTCAGCTTCATGGCGGCGGTTATATTGGCAAGATGAGAAATGTGTATAGGAATTTTGCAAAAGAGTATTGTGAGATGCGTGGCGGTATAAAGACTTTGTCGATAGATTACAGAGTTGCACCGAAAAATCCTTTTCCGGCGGCTCTTGATGATGCTGTGGCGGCATACAAATGGCTGCTTGCTACGGGGTATGAGGGCAGAGATATAATCATTGCCGGAGATTCGGCGGGCGGCGGACTTAGTCTTGCCTTAAGCCAGTATTTGAGGGATAATGATATGCCGCTTCCGGCGGGACTTGTGCTTATGTCACCGTGGACGGACCTTACGGCATCAGGAGCGTCATATGACGATAATTATACACTTGACCCGCTGTTTGGAAATACCAGGGAAAGTATGATATACAGTGGTGAATATCTCGGAGGTCATTCGCCTAAAGAACCTTATATCTCGCCGCTGTTTGGTGATTTTTCGAAACTTCCACCAATGCTCTTTCAGGTAGGCGGTATAGAGATGCTTTTAAGTGATTCGGTACTTGCAGAGAAAAAGGCGAGAGAAGCGGGATGCAAAACAAATATCACGATATATGAAGAAATGTTTCATGTGTTTCAGATGGGACTTGAGCGTCTTGAGGAATCAAAAAATGCGTGGGCAGAGGTGAAACGATTTGTTGAGGAGTTTGAGGAGTGAATGAAAATTTATTTAACTTAAGCTGATATCACCTGATACATTTTTAAAACCGATTAAGGAGGTAAGGATAGAAAATTCCTGACATTTTAAAAATTGCGGATAATGCAGATATGATTGTAAATTGTCATAAACAAAATTAATCATAATAAAATATAAAGAGCGCATAAACTTGAGGAAAACCCCCATTATCTTTAGGTAATGGGGTGACTCTTTAATCACAGGTGGTCTTATATGAAAAAAGAAATTCTTTCGGAAGATGATGTTCATAAAAATTTTCTTTCTGATAATAATGTTTCCCAAAAAAAATTGATGGAAGATAGCATTTTAGACAAATATATCATTTGCCGAAAAGAAGACAGCATTTTTAAAGAAAATGATACCTTTTTAAAAGAGGATATTATCCCGGATGAGAGTAATATTTTTGAAGAGGATGACAATGCACCTGACTGTTATGAATTATCAGCTCTTTTTTTTGTATATAAATTTCTTTTTAGGTAACAGCAATAGGCAGTTTGCTGATAGGTTTATGAATGTAGTAAATTGAGAAGCCGGATTGCTGCATTTTAAAATTGGCTTGTATTTAGGGAGAGGGTGTCGTATATGGTGGAGTGTGTTACATATCTGAGAGTATCAAAAAATGATGGTCTTAGAGAAAGAGATTATACTTTAAATTCCAAAGATATGGCTAATGTAAACGGTAATGCTGTCTGCAGTGCTATTAGTAGTATTACTAATAGTGTGGAAAATCAGAGGAAATTACTTGAACGGTTTATTTTGAAAAATGATTTTAAACATATTGCTGAGTTTGTTGATGAGGGATATACGGGCACGAATTTTAACAGACCGGGTTTTATAAAAATGCTTGGCTGGATTGAAAAAAATAATGTCAGATGTATTATGGTAAAAGACCTGTCAAGACTTGGGAGAGACTACATTGAGACCGGAAGATTGTTAGAATATTATTTTCCTATGAACAACATCCGTGTGATTTCTGTTTCCGACGGATATGACAGCGACAAAGCGGACTATCACGAGAGAAAGATAACAGTGCCTTTGTTAAATCTGTTAAACGACTCATATGCGAGAGATATATCATGTAAAGTAAGATATTCGCAGAAAGTAAAAAGGGAGAGTGGAAAATATATAGGGGCATTTGCGGTTTACGGGTACAAAAAGTCTGATAGTGATAAAAACAGGCTTGTTATAGATGATGTGGCGGCAAAAGTCGTGAAACGGATATTTGATATGCGTATTGCTGGATATTCTGCTGAAAAAATCGTAAGAGCATTTAATGAGGAAAAGATATTGTCACCGTATATGTATAAAAAAGCGAACAATAGCAATTATAAAACTTCTTTTACAAATTCGGAAGTGTCTGTATGGAAACCTTACTCAGTTAGAAGGATTTTAAATAATGAAATTTATACGGGAGTTTTGCAACAGGGCAAGACCAGAAAAATAAATTATAAGATAGGTAAAAGAATAAATGTAACAAAAGAGGAATGGGTATGTTGTGAGGAGGCAGTCCCGGCGATAATTTCAAAAGAACAATTTATATATGCGAACATATCCTTATCTGATAGAAAAGCGTGGATTAAAAAGTAAGTTAAAATCGCACTCCATCGGGGATTACCACGCGACTAAGAACGACCTCGCCTGATTCATTTATGTCTTTTATCTCATCCTCAGGAATTTTTGGAGGATATTCAGCGTAAAGCGTATGTGGCGGGATTACAAAAACTTCTGCACTTTCAGGTTCGCTCTCATCAAGAGGAATGAGACTTATATTTTGTATGGCAGTTTCTCCTGGAAAAATCTCGGCACCTGCTATTTCGACTTCTTCGTAACCTCTTGCACGCACTATTATGTTATATACAGAGTAGGGCTGGCTGCTTAGGGGTGTAAGGCTGTATTGCAGGGGGGGAGTTCTTAATTTTATGACGGGTGTTTTGCCGGATTGGTCGGTTGTAAGATTGTCTATGGCGGTATTGCTGAAATCGGGGTATGTTATCTCTAAAGAGGCATTTTCAACAGGTCTGCCCGAAACAGAGCTTGTCACAAAAGCCTGGAAAAAACCTTCATTACTTATGTTATCGTTATTTTGTACAGGTGTCTCGTTTATATCGGGGGTCTGTCCGTTTGTTGTAGTGTCCATATTTTTGCTCCTTTCATAAACCAATACAGTTATTATAAAAAGAAAATTTATAATACAATGAACAAGCTCATTGTATCGCCAATTATCTTTTTGTGGCTGAACTGTTACCATCAATATAAAAAGTTTATTAAAATATATTCACAGAAGATGAAAATGTGATAAACTGATGTGGTGTGCCGGTTGTTGTGTCTGATAAAATTCAGATTTTGGTATATAGCTTAATGGTTATTGTTAAGATTAGGAGGAAGATATGAAATACGATTGTTGTTTTACAAAGGAAAATAACTGGTTCAGATACCGCACGGGAGGAATTTTACTGCACGATGATAAAATGCTTTTTGTTAAATGTGCTGTCGATGATTATTATTATATGGTCGGCGGGGGAGTTCATTTGGGTGAAACATCAGATGTCTGTATTGAAAGAGAAGTTTTTGAAGAAACAGGTATTCATGCAGAAGTACAATCTATTGCAGTTGTAAGTGAAAACTTTTTTAAAGGCTTCGGCGGTAATATTGACGGATTTGACTGTCATACCATAGAATTTTATTATCGTATGCAAATTCCTGATGATGATATTAGTTTATGCAAGAGTGTGACAGATGACGGAGAAAAACTGGTGTGGCTGCCGATAGATGAAATTCGGACGAGCAATATCAAGCCTGATTTCATAAAAGATAATATTGAAAAGATACTCAATGAAAGAAATATTATTCACATTATTGAGGAAAAGGGTGGTTATAGATTATTATAATTTATAAGAGATATGATAGGTGATTGTGAAACTAATTATATGTTGTGTTGCTTGCACAAGTTACAGACAGTTTTGCAATCACTTAAAATAGATATAATTAAAAAATTGGAGGAAATCATGGAAACAATAAAGATTAAATATTTTTCGGACAAGATTGATAAACTTGAATATATCGGAGGAAAATCAGACTGGATTGACCTTCGTGCATCGGAGGAGGTTTCTCTTAAAAAAGGAGAGTTTGCTCTTATTCCGCTTGGAGTGGGAATGAAACTTCCTGAGGGTTATGAGGCTCATGTGGTTCCCAGAAGTTCTACATTTAAAAATTTTGGTGTTATACAGACAAATCATATGGGCGTTATTGACGGTTCATATTGTGGTGACAATGATATGTGGCGTATGCCGGTGCTTGCGGTCAGAGATGCGCAGATTCATGTGAATGACAGGATATGTCAGTTCAGGATAATGAAGAATCAGCCTGCAATAAACTTTAATGAGGTGGAAAGGCTTGAAGAAACTGACAGGGGCGGTTTTGGAAGTACGGGCAAACAGTAACAAAATCTTGACAGTAAATAAATAACTGATATATACTATATTTTATTAAGTGTTTATGACTTTAAAGTATTATTTATAAAGAGTCATGCATGAAATTATTCTGAAAGGAAGATGATTTATGAACTACAAAGTTGCAGTAATAGCCGGTGACGGCATTGGACCTGAGATTGTCAGAGAGGCAAGAAAGGTTCTTGATAAAGTTGGCGGGAAATTTGGACATACATTTGAGTATAAGGAGCTTCTTATGGGCGGATGTTCTATAGATGCTTACGGTGAGCCGCTTACGGATGAGACATTACAGGCGGCAAAGGAGAGTGATTCAGTTCTTCTTGGTGCTGTCGGAGGAAATGTAGGTCAGTCAAACTGGTATCAGTTACCACCTGATAAGCGTCCTGAGGCAGGTCTTTTAAAGATAAGAAAAGGTCTTGGACTTTATGCAAATGTTCGTCCGGCAATTCTCTTTGACGAACTTAGCGGTGCGTGTCCGCTTAAAGAGGATATTACCGAGGGCGGTTTTGACTTTGTAGTTATGAGAGAGCTTACGGGCGGACTTTACTTCGGAGAGAGAAAGACAGTCGAGGAAAATGGTGTGCTTAAGGCTACAGATACACTTACATATGATGAGAATGAAATACGCCGCATTGCAAAATGGGGATTTGAGTTTGCGATGAAGAGAAACAAAAAGGTTTGCAGCGTAGACAAGGCGAATGTTCTTGATTCTTCAAGACTCTGGAGAAAGGTCGTTAAGGAAGTTTCTAAAGATTATCCTGAGGTTGAACTTACGGATATGCTCGTTGACAACTGTGCTATGCAGCTTGTGCGTGATCCTAAGCAGTTTGATGTTATCCTTACTGAAAATATGTTCGGTGACATATTGTCAGATGAAGCAAGTATGGTGACGGGTTCTATCGGAATGTTGTCATCAGCAAGTCTTGGTGCTACAAAGCTTGGACTTTATGAGCCTAGCCACGGTTCTGCACCTGACATTGCAGGACAGGATAAGGCGAATCCTATCGCAACTATTCTTTCAGCAGCAATGATGCTTCGTTATTCATTTGACCTTGAAAAAGAGGCGGATGCAGTTGAGGCAGCAGTTAAAAAGGTACTTAAAGACGGATACCGTACAGTTGATATTATGGATGAAGGAAAGACACAGGTAGGAACAATTGAGATGGGTGACCTTATCTGTGAGAGAATATAGTAAAATTTCGGGAGGAATACAAAATGAGAAGTGATGTTGTAAAAAAAGGTATGCAGACAGCTCCACAGAGATCTTTGTTCAATGCATTAGGTCTTACGGAGGAAGAACTTGAAAGACCGCTTGTAGGTATCGTAAGCTCATACAATGAGATTGTACCGGGTCATATGAATATAGATAAGATAGTAGAAGCAGTTAAGACAGGGGTTGCAATGGCAGGCGGTACTCCTATCGTTTTCCCTGCTATCGCAGTATGTGACGGTATTGCAATGGGACATATGGGTATGAAATACTCACTTGTTACAAGAGATCTTATTGCAGACTCTACAGAGTGTATGGCACTTGCACATCAGTTTGATGCACTTGTAATGGTGCCAAACTGTGATAAGAATGTTCCGGGACTTCTTATGGCGGCAGCAAGAGTAAATATCCCTACCGTATTTGTAAGCGGCGGTCCTATGCTTGCAGGTCATGTAAACGGTCAGAAGACAAGTCTTTCATCTATGTTTGAGGCAGTTGGAGCAAATGCAGCCGGAAAGATGAGTGATGAGGAAGTTGACAATTATGTATGCAATGCTTGTCCTACCTGTGGTTCATGCTCAGGAATGTACACGGCAAACAGTATGAACTGTCTTACTGAAGCAATTGGTATGGGACTTCAGGGAAATGGTACTATCCCTGCTGTTTATTCACAGCGTATCAAACTTGCAAAGCACGCAGGTATGAAAGTTATGGAACTTCTTGAGAAAAACATCCGTCCAAGAGATATTCTTACAAAAGAAGCATTTATGAATGCTCTTACAGTTGATATGGCTCTCGGATGTTCGACAAACACAATGCTTCATCTTCCAGCAATCGCACATGAAGCAGGTGTTGAGATAAATCTTGACATTGCAAACGAGATAAGTGCAAAGACTCCAAACCTCTGCCATCTTGCACCGGCAGGACATCATTATATGGAGGAACTTAACGAGGCAGGCGGAATTTATGCAGTTATGAACGAACTTGCACAGGCAGGTCTTTTAAATACAGACCTTATCACTGCAACAGGAAAGACTGTCGGAGAGAATATCAGGGGATGTGAAAACAAAAATCCTGAGATAATCAGACCTATAGATGACCCATATATGAAGACAGGCGGAATTGCCGTTCTCCGTGGAAATATCGCACCGGATAGTTGTGTTGTAAAGCGTTCGGCAGTTGTACCTGAAATGATGGTACATGAAGGTCCTGCAAGAGTATTTGACTGTGAGGAAGATGCCATTGATGCAATCAAATCAGGAAAGATTGTTGAGGGCGATGTAGTAGTTATCCGTTACGAGGGACCAAAGGGTGGTCCTGGTATGAGAGAAATGTTAAACCCTACATCAGCTATCGCCGGTATGGGACTTGGTTCAAGCGTTGCACTTATAACTGACGGTCGTTTCTCAGGAGCATCAAGAGGAGCTTCTATCGGTCATGTATCTCCTGAAGCGGCAGTAGGCGGTCCTATCGCTCTTATTGAGGAGGGGGACATTATCGCAATAGATATACCTGCAAATACGATAAATGTCAAAGTATCTGATGAAGAAATGGCAAAGAGAAAAGAAGCATGGACACCTAAAGAGCCAAAGGTTAAGACAGGTTATCTTGCAAGATATGCATCAATGGTTACATCAGCAGATAAGGGTGCTATTCTTCAGATTAAATAATATGATGCCAATAAAGCAATCCGTGGCATCATCTGATAGAAGAAAGATATACAAAGTTTTAGAGAAGAATGGAGATAAAAATGCAGTTGACAGGTTCACAGATAGTTATAGAGTGTTTAAAAGAACAGGGCGTTGATACGGTTTTTGGTTATCCGGGCGGTGCCATATTAAATATTTATGATGAGTTGTACCGCCATCAGGATGAGATAAGACATGTTCTTACATCACATGAACAGGGAGCTTCCCATGCGGCAGACGGATATGCACGCTCAACCGGAAAAGTTGGTGTCTGTATGGCGACAAGCGGTCCGGGAGCTACAAACCTTGTAACAGGTATTGCTACGGCATATATGGATTCAGTTCCGATTGTTGCGATAACCTGTAATGTAGGTATCTCACTTCTTGGAAAAGATTCTTTCCAGGAGATAGATATAGCGGGAGTTACTACACCTATCACAAAGTACAGCTTTATAGTAAAGGATGTAAAAGACCTTGCACCTACACTCAGGAGAGCTTTTGAGATAGCAAAGACAGGTCGTCCTGGTCCGGTGCTTGTAGACATTGTTAAAAATGCTACAAGTGATGTTGCGGAATACGAGAAAGAAATTCCAAAGCTTATTCCTAGAATGACAGAAAAAATTGACGAGACGGCTATAGATGAAGCAATCAAGATATTAAGAAAATCAGAGAAACCTATGATACTTGTAGGTGGTGGAGCAGTTATCGCAGATGCCGATAAAGAGCTTGCCGATTTTGTCAAAAAGGTAGATGCACCTGTGACAGATACTCTTATGGGTAAGGGGGCATTTGACGGCAATGACGAGTATTATGTCGGAATGTTAGGTATGCATGGAACAAAGACAGCAAATTTAAGTGTTTCAGAGTGTGATGCACTTGTTGTTGTCGGTTCGAGATTTTCGGACAGAGTTGCTGCTGACACAAAGAGTTTTGCCAAAAATGCAAAGATAATACAGATTGATATTGATGAAGCTGAGATAAACAAAAATGTGGAAGTAGACCTCAGTATCATTGGTGATATAAAGTCAGTTCTTGATATATTCAATTCAAGACTTGAACAGCTTTATCATAAAGAATGGTTAAATAAAGTGCTTGCTAGAAAAGATGCACTTCCGCTTAATTACCATCATGATGTACTCACAGGTCCTTATGTTGTTGAAAAACTTTATGAGGTTACAAAGGGTGATGCTATCATTGCTACCGAGGTAGGACAGCATCAGATGTGGGCTGCACAGTATTATAAATACAAGAAGCCGCATACACTTATAACATCAGGCGGACTTGGAACTATGGGTTACGGGCTTGGGGCTGCTATAGGAGCAAAAGCCGGAAATCCTGACAAGACTGTGGTAAATATTGCAGGTGACGGATGTTTCCGTATGAACATGAATGAGATAGCGACAGCAGTGAGAGAGAATATTCCTGTTATCGAGATAATATTTAATAACAGCGTTCTCGGTATGGTACGACAGTGGCAGACATTGTTCTACGGCGAGAGATATTCACATACAGTACTCGACAATAATGTTGACTATGTCAAACTTGCAGAAGCAATGGGTGCAAAAGGGTACCGCATCACTAAACAGGAAGAAGTTGAACCGGTATTAAAAGAGGCGATAGCTTCAGGAAAACCTGTGGTAATCGAGTGTATTATCCAGAGTGATGACAAGGTATTCCCTATGGTTGCACCGGGCAAGGGACTGGATGAAGTCTTTGACGAGAAGGACCTTGAAAAGTAACAGAAATATAATCAACAATACAATGGGCAGACTCAGATATTACTGATTATATTTTTATGGCTGAACTGTTACCTTGAAATGGCAGATAAATTATTAAAGATTGACTATATGGCGAGAAAGTCTTACAATGATATATGTTACAGACACTGTATGTATGCCAAAGATGACAGTTTATCGTCGGAGGTCAGACATAAATGATTGGATTTAGAGTGTCGGAAGCTTTAGGGTTTTGCAAATGGTTTTTTGACACTTTAAACATATAAATATTGATTTAGTAACTAATTACAGAAGGAGGCACATGAAAGTGAACAGAGTTTATAACTTTTCAGCCGGTCCGGCGGTATTACCGGAAGAAGTATTAAAAGAAGCTGCAGATGAGATGCTTGATTATCAGGGCAGTGGAATGTCGGTTATGGAGATGAGCCATCGTTCCAAAGTATATGACAACATCATCAAGACAGCAGAAAAAGATCTTAGAGAGTTGATGAACATACCTGATAATTACAAGGTTATGTTTCTCCAGGGTGGTGCTTCGCAGCAGTTTGCTATGATTCCTATGAATCTTATGAAAAATAAGGTTGCTGACTATATTATCACAGGTCAGTGGGCTAAGAAAGCATGGAAAGAAGCTTGTAAATATGGTAAAGCAAATGCGATAGCATCTTCTGAGGACAAAACATTCTCGTATATTCCTGACTGTTCGGATTTGCCGATTTCTGAAGATGCAGATTATGTATATATCTGTGAGAACAATACGATATATGGAACAAAGTATAAAGAACTTCCAAACACAAAGGGCAAGACATTAGTTGCAGATGTTTCTTCATGCTTCTTGTCTGAGCCGGTAGATGTAACAAAATATGGTGTTATATACGGTGGAGTTCAGAAAAATATCGGACCTGCAGGTGTAGTTATCGTTATTATGCGTGAAGACCTTATTACAGAAGATGTTTTAGAGGGAACACCTACAATGCTTCAGTATAAGACACACGCAGACGCAGACTCATTATATAATACACCACCTGCATACGGAATTTACATATGTGGAAAAGTATTTAAGTGGCTCAAAAAGATGGGTGGACTTGAAGTTATGAAAAAGAGAAACGAAGAAAAGGCAAAGATTCTCTATGACTTCCTTGACCAGAGCAAGTTATTTAAGGGTACTGTAGTTGCAAAAGATCGTTCTCTCATGAATGTTCCATTTGTAACAGGTGACAAGGAACTTGATGCAAAATTTGTTGCAGAAGCTGAGAAAGCAGGTTTCGTAAATCTTAAAGGTCATCGTACAGTTGGCGGTATGAGAGCAAGTATCTACAATGCAATGCCAAAAGAGGGTGTTGAGAAACTTGTTGAGTTTATGAAGAAGTTTGAGGAGGAGAATGCATAATGTTTAAATATACTTGTCTTAATCCTATCGCAGATGTAGGTTTAAACAATCTTACTGACGAATATACAAAGACAGACGATTTTGCAGAAGCAGACGCAGTCTTAGTAAGAAGTGCAGCGATGCATGATATGGAGCTTTCTGACAATCTCTGTGCAGTAGCAAGAGCAGGTGCAGGTGTAAACAACATCCCACTTGACAAATGTGCAGATAAGGGTATTGTTGTTTTCAATACTCCTGGAGCAAATGCAAATGGTGTCAAAGAGCTTTTTGTTACAGGTATGCTTCTTGCAGCACGTGATGTTGTAGGAGGTATCGAATGGGCAAAAGAAAATGCTGACAATGAAAACATCAGCAAAGATATGGAGAAAGCTAAAAAGCAGTTTGCAGGAACAGAGCTCATGGGCAAAAAGATCGGTGTTATCGGTCTTGGTGCTATTGGTGTTCTCGTTGCCAATGTTGCAAACCGTATGAAGATGGATGTCTATGGAGTTGATCCATTTCTTTCAGTAAACAACGCACTTTCTCTTTCAAGAGATGTAAAGATAGTTAAATCTTATGAAGAAATCTATAAGAATTGTGATTATATCACCATTCATGTACCGCTTCTTGAAGATACAAAGGGAATGTTAAATAAGGAAGCTTTTGATAAGATGAAAGATGGCGTCGTTATCTTAAATATGGCAAGAGATACTCTTGTAAATGACGATGATATGAAGGCTGCTCTTGAGTCAGGAAAAGTTGCAAAATATGTAACTGATTTTCCGAATCCGGCAGTTATGAAGATGCCAAATGTAATCGCAACACCACATCTTGGAGCTTCAACAGCAGAGTCAGAGGATAACTGTGCAGTTATGGCTGTAGATGAGATAAGAAATTACATGGAAAACGGAAATATCGTAAATTCCGTAAATTATCCAAACTGTGATGCCGGAGTGTGTGATACAAAGGGAAGAATTACAGTCTGCCATAAAAATGTACCTGCAATGCTTAACCGTATTACAAATGTATTCTCTGAAGCAAACATCAATATAGCTCATATGACAAATAAGAGTCGTGGAAATTATGCATATTGTATATTTGACATAGACTCTGAGTCATCAGCAGATGTAGCTGATAAACTTTCAGCAGTTGATGGTGTATTAAAAGTAAGAATTATCAAATAAGCACTAAAAAATACTATCATTATTAGATATTTTTATTCTGTTATCTGACAGGATAAAGATAAAAGGAGAAGGCTATATAATAAAAGTTACCGGTCGTACTAAAGGTGTGAACAGTAACATAAAAAGGTTTCAAAACTGTATTGGAGCATGAATTGTACCGGCAGACAAATGCAGGTTTTGTTTGAAATAATAACAAATATCTGTTGGTACATAGTTTCCGATACAGTTTTGTTTCTTATTTTGGAAATGAGGTAAAAATGAATTATCGTGAAGCCACGGATTATATAGAAAAGCTGCAGACAGAGGTTGGCAGTGACCTTTCACTTAAACAGATAAAATATTTAGCGGATAAAGTTGGAAATCCTGAAAATAAATCAAGAATAATACATATTGCAGGGACAAACGGTAAAGGCTCTGTTGGAAATTTCATTGCCGGAATTTTAGCCATGTCGGGATACACCGTCGGAAGATATGTTTCCCCTGCATTATTTGACTATAGAGAAAAAATACAAAAGATTACCGGAAATATATATGGTTTACAGAAAGAATATATATCAGAACAGGAAGTTGCGGATAATCTCACATATCTTATTGAAAAGACGGACGAGATAAGAAAAGAGGGAAAAAAGGCTCCCACGGCATTTGAAATAGAAACTGTTATGGCATACAAAGTCTTTGCGGACTGGAAAGTTGATGTTGCGATAGTTGAAACCGGAATGGGAGGAAGGCTTGATGCGACAAATATAGTAGAAAAACCGGTTTTATCTGTGATAACATCTATTTCGATGGATCATATGGATTATCTTGGGGACACGCTCCTTGCGATAGCAAAAGAAAAATATGGAATTATTAAAAACAGAGTGCCTGTTGTTGCAATAGAACCTGAGTCTGAATGTCTTGAGGAGTTAAAATATACTTGCAGGAGACATGATGCAAATCTGAATATATTTTCAAGAGACGATATAAGACCATATGAATTTTCGGTAGACAAGACTTCGTTCATATATGAAAATGAAAAGTTCACACTAAGTCAGGCGGGAATTTTCCAGCTTGACAATGCCGGATTGGCACTTGAAGCGGCAAAAGTATTATATGGCTCAGGTTTCAGACTTATAAACAAACAGTCTATAAAAGAAGCATTTAAGATGTGCAGATGGCCGGGAAGATTTGAAGTTGTATCGCATGATCCCTATGTTATCGTTGACGGTGCACACAATCCTGATGCGGCAAGGCTGCTAAAATATTCGTTGAGTGCATATTTCCCGGGTGAAAAATTTATTTATATAATAGGTGTATTTAAAGATAAGGACTATGAGCAGATATTAAGGACTACACTTCCCCGTGCAAAAAGAGTATATACGATAAATGCTCCGGCACCGAGAGGACTTGAGTCGGAACAACTGGCGGAATGTGCCGCTCAAATATCAGACAATAAGATTAAACATATTGAGGCAAAGCATAATGTAAGAGAGGCACTGTCAAGCATTTCCAGAGATGGTGTTACGGGCAGGATAGTTGTATTTGGCTCACTGTCATTTCTACATGAAGTCTATGAATATTTTGGAAAAGGTTATTAAACATAGGATATGTGGCATTAAACTGACTGATAAAAATGTTGAAATGATATACGGTTAGTAGTACAATAACATTATATTAGTGGGCTTTAAATGATAGTATAAAGCGTAGACGGACGGTAATAATAGTTGCGGTGAGGGATAAATATTGTTTAGAAAAAATACGATAAAATGTTTTGCTTTTCTGTTTTTAAGTCTTTGTATGGCTTTTTCTTTTAAGACGGATGCCTGTGAGTCGGCTGCCATAACAGGAGAGACATCTCTTGCAGGAATGACCGTGTATCTTGACAGATTTTATTCTGCTTCTGTTAAAAGGAAGACAGATGATAGAAAAGAACAGGTTAAGGCAAAAAAGAATAACAGGAAGAAAATTAAAAAGAAATCAAACATATATGATACACTGGCAAATGCGGGATTTAAGTATGAAAATCTTGGTGTTGCAAATGTGTCAGGGGCGTTAAATGTCCATAGGGAAGCGTCAGAGAGTTCGGCTGTTGTCGGAAAGATGACGAAAGACAATGGATGTGATATAAAAGGGACAAAAGGTAAATGGTCACATATTGTTTCAGGGAAAGTTAATGGATACGTTTTGTCTAAATATCTTTTGACGGGTGATAAAGCAAAGTCGAGGGCAAAGAGCGTGGCAAGATTAAGAGCCATAGTCAATACCAAGACTTTAAATGTGAGGACGCTCCCTTCAATAGATTCAAAAATATGTGATACATTGTCACAGGAGGAAGAATATACAGTTGGCAATTCCGATATTAAAAAGGAATGGCTTCAAAAATATATAAAGAAAAATCTTAATAAGACATTTGGAAAAAAACAGCTTAAAAGTGTTAATAAGAAAGCGATGTATCAGGATTTGAATAACTGGATAATGCTTTCGATAGATGAACAGGATGTATTTATAAACAAGGATTTTCTGGAGTTTAACTATGATTTATCAAAGGCTGTTACCTATAGCAGTTCAGATACATCATCAGGACAGAATAATGGAAGCTCCGGTAAGGGTTCGATATATTCAAAGCTTGTAGCTTATGCGATGAAGTTTCTCGGAAACAAATATGTCTGGGGAGGTACAAGCCTCACAAACGGAACAGACTGCTCAGGTTTTACCATGAGGATATATGAGCATTTTGGCTATAAGATACCGAGAGTATCAAGATCGCAGGCAGCATTTACCAAAACGGTCAAGGCATCAGATGTAAAAGTCGGGGACTTGTTCTTTTATGGAAATAATGGATATATAAGCCATGTCGCTATGTATATCGGAAACGGACAGATAATCCATGCGAGCAATCACAGGGATGGAATAAAAATATCAAATGCTTATTACAGAAAACCTATAAAGATAGGACGAGTTATAAATTAAACTATAAAAATAATGATAATTGACCGAACAGAGAGTGAGGGAGATTGAAAAATATTAAGAACATAACTAATACTGATTTGGAGGAATAATTTTATGCAGTTTCAATGGTATCCCGGACATATGACGAAAGCTAAGAGAGCGATGCAGGAAGATATCAAGCTGATAGATGTTATTATAGAGCTGGTTGATTCGAGAGTGCCTTTTGGCAGCAAAAATCCTGATATAGATACACTTGCAAATGGGAAGTCGAGAATACTCCTCATGAATAAATATGATCTTGCCGATAAAGCGGTATCTGACAAATGGACAAAATATTATGAAGAAAAAGGCTATTTTGTCGCAACGGTCAATTCAAAGAATGGCAGGGGCGTAAAAGCGGTAAATGATGTTATACAGAAAGCTTGTAAAGAAAAGATTGAGCGTGACAGAAAAAGAGGAATATTGAACCGTCCTATAAGAGCGATGATAGTAGGTATTCCAAATGTCGGCAAATCTACTTTTATAAATAGCTTTGCCGGAAAAGCATGTGCAAAGACAGGGAACAAGCCGGGTGTTACAAAAGGTAAACAGTGGATAAGACTTAATAAAAATGTAGAACTACTTGATACACCTGGTATTCTCTGGCCTAAATTTGAAGATCAGCAGGTAGGATTAAATCTTGCATTTATAGGTTCTATCAAAGATGAACTTTATAATATCTATGAGTTGAGCCTTTTGCTGCTTGATTATCTTATAAAGAATTATCCTGATGCAGTAGCAGATTTTTATGAGATAGAAAATTCAGACTCAAATAATGAACTGTTAGAGAGGATATCAATAAAAAGAGGATGCATAAAGAGTGGTGCAGAGTATGACCTTGATAAAGCAGCAAAATGTCTTGTAGATGATTTTAGAAATGGCAGGATTGGAAAGATAAGTCTTGAAATTCCCGGTTAGTATGGCAAAGCAGTCTGAAAGTTGTTTGCTGTACGCTGCATCCGGGGATTGCGAAACTAATTATTATATGATTAGGAGTAAGTCGGGATGTATGATTATGAACAGATTGAAGACAGTTTAAGATTCTGTGACAGAAAAATATATAGAACCGATGCGGATTATCAGAGACAGTATTCTGAGTCTGAAAAGCAGAACTGGGAACAAATCGCAGAGGATATAATAAGTCGTAAAGATGCCAAAAAGGACAGGTTTAGCAGTATTGCTGTGGGTGATGAAGATATTACATATTCTGATATTGCGGCAATATACAGAAAAAAAGCTGATGAATATATATCGATTCCAAAAAGGCTTTTTAGTAATGTGGTACTCTTAGCATTATGTGTCTTTATAGCCTTTGGTGCGGCACATCTTTTTATAGATAATGTTGCATTTCAGAGCACAGTTGAAGGTACGTCAATGCTGCCGACACTTGAAAATGATGATTCGCTTATAATTGACAAATTTTCATATGTTATAGGTTCACCGAAACGATATGACATAGTAGTTTTTCCAGTCAAAGAGGAAAAAGGAAAACAAGATTATTTTATAAAGAGGATAATAGCACTTCCGGGAGAAACAGTAAGCATTGATGATGGAAGAGTGTATATAAATGGAACTCCTTTAAAAAGTGATAAGTATGGAAAGGAAAGCATCAAGGATGCAGGACTCGCCTCTGTTCCACAGACACTTGCACAAGACGAATATTTTGTATTAGGTGATAACAGGAACATGAGTACAGACAGCAGAAATGAAATGGTTGGTCTGGTTAAAAGAAAAGATATTGTTGGAAAAGCCGTATTTAGAATATTGCCGTTTAGAGAATTTGGAGGATTGAATTGAAGTCTATAAGTGAGATAAAAGCAGAGCTGGAAAATGCCGATAAAGATACAAGAGAAAGTCTTCTTGAATTGTGTAAGAAAGATACAAGAAAAGGCGTATTGAAGCTGGTAGAGAAATACGAAAAGCAGAAGGCTGCTATGGCTGAAGAACTTGAGCGTCTTAAAAAGATGCATGAATTTGAAGATAAATACAGTGAATATGAGTATATTGCGGGAATTGACGAGGCGGGCAGAGGACCACTTGCGGGGCCTGTAGTTGCTGCAAGTGTAATATTGCCAAAAGATTGTGAGATATTATATCTGAACGATTCAAAACAGTTGAGTGCAAAGAGACGAGATGAACTCTTTGATGAGATAAAACAGAAAGCTATAGCCTATGGGATAGGAATAGTATCACAGGGGCGTATAGATGATATAAACATCTTACAGGCGACATATGAGGCAATGCGTGAAGCGATAGGTCGGATGTCTGAAAAACAAAATCCTGATTTGCTTTTGGTCGATGCGGTTCATATTCCGGATGTAGATATAAAGCAGGTAGGAATTGTCAAAGGTGATGCAAAAAGTGTTTCCATAGCTGCTGCAAGTATTCTTGCAAAGGTGACTAGGGACAGATTTATGGTTGAGATGGATAAGTTATATCCCGAATACGGCTTTGCAAGTCACAAGGGATATGGTTCAAAATCCCATATTGAAGCAATTAAAAAATATGGTGCGTCGCCTATTCATCGTCAGACATTTATCAAAAATTTTGTAGATTGAGTATAGGTGATAACCTTAAAAGGAATAAGGCAATATTAATGCGAACCTTGAATGTATTATCGTAAATCAAGCCGAAAGTATTTGTTTTGTGAAGATAACGAGAGTTTATTTTAATATAAGGGGGATATTGTATGGCAGATAACAGAAATAAGATGATTTATGGGCGTGATGTTGTCGGAAAAAGAAGACCGGATAAATCGGCGGTTGCACTTGAGTACACACTTCACGATAAAGCACCTAAGGTAATCGCATCAGGTAAAGGTTATCTTGCCGAGAAGATAATCGACAAGGCAAACGAGGAAGATATACCGGTTCATAAGGATGAAAAGTTGGCAAAGAGCCTTGAAAACATTGAGATAGGAGAGTATATACCGCCTGAACTTTATCAGGTTGTGGCGGAGGTGCTTGTATTTGTCGATGCCATGGATAAGATTAAAGGCAAGGTAATGGATAAAAAGGAAAATAACAGAAATGAATAAAAGAGAGATTGGTTCTGCCTACGAACAAAAAGCCGTGGAGTATCTTGAAAAACACGGGTATAGTATTGTCGGGCAGAACTATTTTTGCAGATATGGGGAAATAGATATTATTGCTAAAAAGGATGATGTGCTCGTCTTTGTCGAAGTGAAGTACAGAAAAAGTTCAAAGGCTGGACTTGGCGAGTCTGCCGTAGATAGGAAAAAGCAGCTTCATATAGTAAAAACAGCACAAAATTATATGATAGAGAAATATAAAACTGATGAACTGTCATGCAGATTTGATGTTATTGCCATAAACGGTACGATGTTCCATCATATAGAAAACGCATTTGACGGATATTATTAAAAAGAGGTGTGAATATGGTTGAAAAATATAAGGAAAAGGTAGAATATATGATAAAACGCAGGGAGATGAGCAGTAAAGAGTGCTATTGCGAGGTGAACAAGGGTGTTCCGATGATAAGATTTCGCTGCCTTGACGGATATGACTTTGTATCGCTTGCGTTTTCGACAAGACTTGGGGGTGTGACTGATAAAGATTATCTTTCAAGTCTTAATTTTGGATGGGACAGAGGAGACAAGGAAGAAAATGTCAGAGAAAACTACCGCAGAATGTGTAAGGCACTGGGTACTGATTATAAAAAGCTCATACTTTCAGACCAGGTACATGGAGATAAAATTGAATATGTCGATGAGAGATATGCTGCCGGAGAGAAAATCGAAAAGAAGCTAAAGGGTGTTGATGGTATGGTAACTGACAAAAAAGGTCTTACGCTTGCAACATCATTTGCTGACTGCGTACCACTGTTTTTTATTGATACAGTGGGGAAAGTTATTGGTTCTTCCCATTCGGGATGGAGAGGAACTGTAGCAAGGATAGGACAAAAGACCATAAAAAAGATGGCAGAGCAGTTTGGAAGCAGACCTGAGAACATAATATGTATAATAGGTCCTTCAATATGCCGGAAATGTTATGAGGTCAGTGAAGATGTAGCAATAGAGTTCATAAAAGAATTTGGCAGGAATGGCATAGCAGAAAATATAGTTATGAGAAAACCTGAGACAGAAGATAAGTTTCTTTTAAATCTGTGGGAGGCTAACAGGGTACAGCTTTCAGATGCCGGAGTACCTGATAAAAACATACATATAAGCGGCATCTGTACCTGCTGTAATCCTGATATATTATATTCCCACAGAGCAAGCAGGGGAAAACGCGGAAATCTGAACGGATTTATCAGATTGACATAGAGTGTTTTTCCATAAGCTCCTGTATTCTCTGAGTTGCATCAATTAGGTCATTGACACTTGTATCATGGTTGAGAGTGTCGATGATCGCTGCTATATATTTGCTCAAATCAACGCTGTGGTAATAAGGCTTGTTCTTTATCTCCTCCGGGCAATAACAGAGATTTGTAGTGTAGATGGCATCAAATAAGCCGTCTTTATATGCGTTGTCAAGTTCTGTTGTTCCATTTGCAAACAGACCGAATGTTACGCAGATAAATATTTTGCCTGCACCACGGTTTTTTAATTCCTTTGCGACTTCAAGAATAGTGTGCCCTGTTGAAATCATATCATCAATAATGATAATGTCTTTTCCGGAAACATCATTTCCGAGGAATTGTGTCGAAACTACAGGATGCTCACCATCAATAAGTTTTGAATAATCCATTCGTTTATAAAATAATCCCATCTCAATGCCAAGAGCACCAGCGTAATATACGGCTCTTTTCATACCACCTAGGTCAGGCGAGATAACCATCATGTGTTCAGGGTCTATCTTTATATCAGGATTTGTTTTTACAACTGTATCGATAAACTGGAAAGATGTGAAGAAATTATCAAATCCGTGATTTGGTATCGCATTCTGAACACGGTTATCATGTGCATCAAAAGTGATTATCGTTTCAACTCCCATCGAAACAAGTTCCTGAAGTGCCTGTGCACAGTCAAGTGATTCATTTATATAACGGATATGCTGTCTGCCCTCATAGAGATATGGCATTATTACGGTTATTCTTCTAGGGTGACCGCTGCATGCCATTATGACACGCTTGAGATCCATGAAAAAGTCATCAGGTGACATATTAGTTGTTTCATTTCTCATAGTGTACTGCTGTCCGTAATTTACGGTGTCAACAATGATAAAAAGGTCTACACCTCTCATAGACTCGTTTATGACACATTTTGCTTCGCCTGTACCAAATCTTGGACAGTCATAGGAAACAAGATAGTTTTCCGTATCATATCCTGTCATCTTAAAATCAGGTTTCTGCATTTCGGAAAGTGCTTTGTGTCTTCGAGCGATAATCTCTTTGTTAATCTTTTCGCCAAGTTCCGTCTGATTGCCAAGAGCGACAATTTTAAGCGGGGCAAGTGGCATTGAATCTTTGAATTTTCTACTGGACATTATCTACCTCTCTCTGCATCAGAATGTATGCGTTTATTTTAATTAGTTGTATATAACTACCTTGAAATACTATAACTTTTTTCTGAAATATCGTCAAGTGATATACAAGGTTGATTTTTTGATGGATTTATGGTATAAAATAGATTGTTGTGTTTTGCTTTGAAGCGAAAATGTGTACTTTAAAGTATTACAAAATAAAATAAATATTTATTATCTGGAGGAATTATTTTGAAAAAATATAGTAAATTGCTGGCAGTAACACTTTGTGCATCGATTGCACTCGCATCAACAGGATGTTCAGCTACGAACAAACTTAAAAATGCGATAACAAATAAAAAGACAACTTCTGATACAAAAAAAGAAAGTGCAGAGAGTGTAAAATGTCTTGATTATGTAACACTTGGCGATTATTCAACCATTAAGATCAAAAAGAGTGAGATCGACAAATCCACAAAAGAGCAGGTGGAGAAGAATATCAAGAGTACAGGGGATTATAAAAAGGTAAAAACAGGAAAAGTAAAAAAAGGCGATATAGTAAATATCTATTATGTTGGAAAAATAAATGGAAAGACTTTTGACGGAGGCAGTCTTACAAAAAAGACAAACAAAGCAGGATATGATCTTGAAATCGGTTCAAAATCATTCATTGACGGCTTTGAGGATGGACTTATCGGTAAAAAGATTGGCTCAAGATGTAAAGTAAAGGTTACATTCCCTAAATCTTACAGTCAGAACCAGAAAATTGCCGGTAAAAAGGCAGTATTTTCTGTTACGATAAACTTTAAGGAAGTATATCCAAAACTTACGGACAAATTCGTAAAGAAAAATTTAAAAGATTTTGATAAGAATTATGAAAATACTGCAAAGGGATATACACAGTATGTAAGGGACACGCTTTTAGGTGAGAAGGCATGGAAGGTATTCTATGACACTTGTAAGATAAAAGATTATCCTAAATCAAAGATGGACACAATGAAAACACAGCTTAAGACATCTATAACATATTACCTTAAAAATAATGGCTACACACTTGAGAATTATCTTAAGTCACAGAATCTTTCAACTAAAGATTTTAACAAACAGCTTGAGACTACAGCTAAGTCTGATGTTGGAAAGCAGCTTGTTTATGGTGCTGTAGCTGAAAAAGAAAATATAAAGGTTACAGACAAACAGTATAAGGATGAAGTTAAGACTTATCTTACAAACTATAATTGTAAGAATGAGAAAGAACTTAATTCTACATTTAAGGATTATTATGGAGTAGATGCCAAGTCTATTATAAAAGATGATATTTTATATAAGAATGTAAAAAATTATCTTATCAAAAATGTTAAAGAAGCATAAAGCAGGTTAATTACAGATAAGGTTATTGTTCGTAATTTAAAGTGCGTGCTGTAACGGATAAAGTGTCAAATAATGTGCTCTCAGTATTCTTTGCTTTGAGAAGATACCGGGAGTACATAAAATAGAAACGGAGGTTCATATGGCTAAACCTATAGTAGCGATAGTCGGACGACCAAATGTCGGAAAATCAACACTTTTTAATATGCTTGTCGGCGAACGCCTGTCGATAGTAAAAGATACTCCGGGTGTTACAAGAGACAGGATATATGCTGATGTAAACTGGCTTAATTATCACTTTACACTGATGGATACCGGTGGAATCGAGCCAGAGACAAACAATCAGATGCTCCGCCATATGAGAGAGCAGGCTGAGATGGCGATTGAGATGGCAGATGTTGTAATGTTCGTTGTCGATGTAAAGCAGGGTGTTGTCGATGCTGATTATAAAGTCGCTGAGATGCTTAGAAAAGCACAGAAAAAGATAGTTCTTGTCGTAAATAAAGTAGATAATTTTGACAAGCTTATGCCTGATGTTTACGAATTTTACAATTTAGGACTCGGAGATCCGTATCCTATATCATCAATTGGCAAATTAGGAATTGGTGATATGCTCGATGAAGTCACAGCTCTTTTTCCTGAAAATGAGGATGATGCTGAGGATGAAAGACCGAGGATTGCGATAGTCGGCAAGCCAAATGCAGGAAAATCATCGATTATAAATAAACTTCTCGGAGAAAATAGGGTTATTGTGTCTGATGTTGCCGGAACTACAAGAGATGCAGTTGATACGGCAGTAAAGTGGAATGGCAAAGAATATGTATTTATAGATACAGCAGGTCTTAGAAGAAAAAATAAGATAAAAGAGGAAATCGAGAGATATTCAATACTCCGTACGGTTTCAGCTGTTGAGAGAGCCGATGTGGTAGTCCTTGTTATCGATGCGACTGAGGGTATCACCGAGCAGGATGCAAAGATTGCCGGAATCGCCCATGACAGAGGTCGTGGTATGATAATAGCAGTCAATAAGTGGGATGCTATTGAAAAGGACAATAAGACAGTGTCTGAATTTAGTAAAAAAGTAAGAAATACACTGTCATTCATGCCTTATGCTGAGATTATGTTTGTGTCGGCACTTACGGGACAGAGACTTCCAAAGTTGTTTGAGGCCATTGAGGTTGTTATACAAAATCATTCATTAAGAATAGCAACGGGTGTTCTTAACGAAATCCTTACTGAAGCAGTTGCAATGCAGCAGCCGCCATCAGATAAGGGAAGAAGACTTAAAATATATTATATGACACAGGTAAGCGTAAAACCGCCTACATTTGTTATATTTGTAAATGACAAGAGACTTATGCATTTCTCATATACGAGGTATCTTGAGAATAAGATAAGAGAGGCATTCGGTTTTGCCGGGACACCTCTTAAGTTTATAATAAGAGAACGCAAAGAAAAATAAAAGGCCGGTATGAAAATTGATTCAGCTTTTTTATACCATACTCAATGTTTTGAGTGGGAATGGAGATTGAAATGGGCGAAGATATGATTCATAACATAATCTGTTTGGTGATAGGGTATTTTTGCGGGTGTATATCAAGCGGATATTTTGTGGGAAAATTCCATCATATAGATATAAGGGAACATGGGAGTGGCAATGCAGGTACTACAAATGTTTTGAGAGTTTTAGGCAAGCTGCCTGCACTTATAACATTTGTGGGAGATCTTGCAAAAGCTGTCATGCCGATTCTTGTGATAAGGATATTCTTATCACCTGACAACTGGTATCTCTTATGTTTGTATATGGGACTTGGTGTGGTACTTGGACATAATTACCCTTTTTATCTTGGATTTAAGGGTGGAAAAGGTATTGCAGTTACGGCGGCTGTCGTTATGTCGGCTGCACACCCGCTTTTTATTCCAACCGGAATTTTGATATTTGCATTGATAGTTGTGTGTACGAGATATGTATCACTTGGTTCACTTGTTGTTGCGTGGTATATACCGGCAAATACCTTGATAATGCATCGAAATGATAAGGGATTTATACATATGATGGTAATCAGTCTGTTATTTACAGCTTTTGCATATTTCCAGCATAGGCAGAACATTGTAAGACTGATTCATGGAAAAGAGAATAAGATTGGTTCAAAAAAAGAGATGTAGTGGCAGAAATGTCACATTATTTTAGAAAAGAGAATGGTATGAGATGCACAAAAGACTGTGCAGAAATGGAGGATTATTATGAGTAAAGTTAGTTTTTTAGGCGCCGGAAGCTGGGGAACGGCACTTGCGATAATGTTAGCAAATAATGGTCATGAGGTAACACTCTGGTCGGCTGTAGAGTCGGAAGTTGAGATGTTACAGACACACAGGGAACATAAAGACAGACTTCCGGGAGTTAAGCTTCCTGAGTCAGTAGTTGTTACAAGTAATCTTGAAAGTGCCTGTAAGGGATTCGATCTTATAGTTTTTTCTGTTGCTTCACCTTATGTCAGATCAACAGCAAAAAAAGCTTCAGAATTTATCCCTAAGGGACAAAGGATAGTAAATGTTGCAAAGGGAATTGAGAATGATACATTGATGACACTTAGAGATATAATTTGTGAGGAAATGCCTGGAATGGATGTCTCTGTATTGTCAGGACCAAGTCATGCAGAGGAAGTTTCAATAGGTATGCCTACTACAGTTGTAGTTGGTTCTACATCAAAAGAAACAGCAAAATATGTTCAGAAGATATTTATGAATGACCGTTTCAGAGTATATACAAGCCCTGATATAATCGGCATTGAGCTGGGAGGTTCTATCAAAAATGTAATAGCACTTGCAGCCGGTGTCTGCGACGGACTCGGACTTGGAGACAATACGAAGGCAGCACTCATCACAAGAGGTATAACTGAGATTGCAAGACTTGGTGTTGCTATGGGTGGACATATGGAAACTTTCTGTGGACTTTCGGGAATAGGTGACCTTATCGTTACCTGTACAAGTACACACAGCCGTAATCATAATGCAGGTGTATTAATCGGCAAAGGAATGTCTATGGATGAGGCTATGAAAGAGGTAAATCAGGTTGTAGAGGGTGTTTATTCAGCAAAAGCTGCATTTGCACTTGCTAAGAAATACAATGTTTCAATGCCTATCGTAGAACAGATAAACGAGGTGTTATTTGACGGAGTATCTGCCACTGATGCAATCCAGACACTTCTCACGCGTGAGGAATGTCATGAGTATCAAGGTCTTACATGGGACGCTGATAAATAAAAATAAAGTACCAGATAAAAGTCATGTCTTTAAATGTAAAAGCATATCCTTTAAAAAAAGATAATTGTGATGAGGAGGGTATGCAGCATAATTTACATAAAAGTTATGTTATGCAAATTATGTATAAGAATATGAATGAATATGATTATAATGAAGAAATGCCAGTTGATACACGTTCAGAAAAAATAATGAGAGCGCGGCTGGCATTTTCTGACAATTACGAGGAAATGCAGGAAAATGTGGGTGATGGTTCGTCGCTTATGACAAAGATAACACTTCTTTTACTTATATTTTCTGCTGTTCTTGTTTTATGTTTTGGAGATCTTACAATCGGAAACTATAGTAATAAATCTATCAGACAGGCGATGTCAAAAGAAGGCACAGTTTGGCATGATATGGTTGAAATTACCGGAAATATTATAAGTGATGTTATGGAGGAACTGAATGAGAAAACTAGCTTTAAGTGATGAGATATTGTTATCTGTTGATAAGCCGGCAAGATATATCGGTGGCGAGATTAACATGATAAAAAAAGATCCGTCAAAAGTAGATATACGATTTTGTATGTGTTTTCCCGATGTATATGAGATAGGTATGTCGCATCTTGGCATACAGATATTATATGATATGTTCAATCTGCGGGATGATATATATTGTGAGAGAGTCTACTCACCGTGGGTGGATTTAGATAAGATAATGCGTGAGCAGGATATACCGCTTTTCGCATTGGAGAGTCAGGAGCCGATAAAGAATTTTGATTTTCTTGGAATTACGCTTCAGTATGAGATGTGTTATACAAATATATTACAGATACTTGACCTTTCAAAGATACCGCTTCTGGCAAAGGACAGGACAAAGGATGATCCGTTTGTTATAGGCGGAGGTCCCTGTTCATACAATCCTGAACCTATAGCAGATTTCTTTGATATATTTTATATAGGAGAGGGAGAAACTGTATATTTTGACCTTATGGACGCATACAAGGAGTGGAAAAAGTCAGGTAATGACAGAGTGGAATTTTTAAAGGCTGCCGCACAGATACCGGGAATGTATATACCTCAGTTTTATGAAGCGGAGTATAACGGGGACGGAACACTTAAAGATTTTTATCCTATCGTGGAAGAAGCACCTAAGACTGTTATCAAACAGGTGGAACTTGATATGTCGGAAACTTATTATCCCGAAAAACCGCTCGTGCCTTACATCAAGGTCACGCAGGACAGAGTTGTGCTTGAGATACAGCGTGGATGTATAAGAGGATGCCGCTTTTGTCAGGCGGGTATGCTTTACAGACCTATAAGACCGAGAAGTCTTGATTTTCTTAAAAAGAGAGCAGCAGCTATGTTAAAGGCAACGGGACATGAGGAGATTTCGCTTAGTTCGCTCAGTTCAAGCGATTATAGGGAACTTCCGGAACTTGTCTACTGGCTTATAGACGAATACAGGGACAAGGGTGTAAATATCTCACTTCCGTCGCTCAGGATAGATGCATTCGCACTTGATGTAATGTCAAAGGTGCAGGATATAAGAAAATCAAGTCTTACATTTGCTCCGGAAGCGGGAACACAGCGAATGAGAAATGTTATAAATAAGGGGCTTACGGAGGAAAATATTCTTACAGGTGCCATGGATGCGTTCCGTGGAGGCTGGAACAGGGTAAAACTTTACTTTATGCTCGGACTTCCGGGTGAAACTTATGATGATATAGAGGGGATTGCAATATTATCTGACAAGATAGCAAGAGAATATTATACGATTCCAAAAGATGAGAGAAACGGAAAGGTAAGCATTGTCACGAGTACATCAATATTTGTGCCAAAGCCGTTTACACCGTTCCAGTGGTCACCTATGAACACAAAGGAGCAGGCAAAGGATAAGAGAAATTTCCTGCTTGGCAAGGTAAGAGAACAGCTCAATCAGAAAAGTATCAAGTATAATTGCCATGATGCAGATGTATCAGAGCTTGAGGGAGTGTTTGCAAGAGGTGACAGACGACTTAACAAGGTTATACTTGAAGCATATCAGAGTGGGTGTTTTTATGATGCGTGGTCGGAATATTTTAAATATGAGAACTGGCTTAAGGCATTTGAGGACAATGGACTTGACATGGCATTTTATATCGGCCGTGAAAGACCTGAGGACGAGCTGTTCCCGTGGGATTTCATAGATATAGGTGTCACAAAGAAATTTATGCGAAGAGAGTATGAAAATTCGTTAAAAGCACAGGTTACCCCTAACTGTCGTGTGAAATGTGCAGGCTGCGGTGCTATGAAATTTAAGTGCGGTGTATGTGTTGAAAATCTGACAGGCAGTGATGCGGAAAGGAACGGGTGACGGATATGAAAGCAAGATTAAAATTCAGTAAAATTGGTTCAATGCGTTTTATAGGCCATCTGGATGTGATGCGATATTTTCAGAAAGCATTTAGGCGTGCCGAGATAGAAGTAAGTTACAGTAAGGGATTTTCACCACATCAGCTTATGTCTTTTGCATCACCACTCGGAATAGGACTTAGCAGTGATGCGGAGTACCTTGATGTGACACTGGAAAAAAGTGATTCGCAGGAAGAAATGATAGAGCGTATAAATGCCGTTATGAATGATGAGATAACGGTCAAGGATTTTACGATACTTGATGATGAAGCAAAGCCGTCAATGGCAATGCTCTCGGCGTGTGACTATGTGATATGTATAAAACCGGATAAGGACAACCCTCTTACAGATGATGCATTTGCAAAAGAGGCAGTAAGAAAGATAAAAGAAGCCGAAAAGATAGAGATATTAAAAAAGACAAAGCGTTCAGAAAAGGTAGTGGATATAAAGCCGAACATATATCATATTGAAAATGATATGGATGCTTTCAAAAATGAGACAAAAAATGATTACGGCAGTCTTGAATTAGACACTGCTTTTTATAAGCCTGTATTTTATTGTCAGCTTACAGCGGGAAGTGTAGTAAATATAAAGCCGGAGCTTGTCTTAGAAGCTATGGCAAAGATGAACGGATTTGAGTATAATACGCTCGACTATCAGATACACAGGCTTGAAATGTATGCTGATAAGACAGCAAAAAAAGGAGAGGTGCATCTGCTTTATTCTGAAATACCGTGCAGTCTTGTACCTTTATCAGAGTTTGGAAAACAGGAGATGGCTTAAATAATGGCAAATCAGTTACTTATAACTAAAAAAGACGGTGCGGTACTGTCGGTGAGAGTTGAGGACGGAAAGGTCGCACAGATACAGGCACAGCCTGAGGATGCGGGTTCACTCCTAGGAGATATATATGTCGGCAAAGTCAGAAATATAGTCAAAAATATAAATGCGGCTTTTGTCGAGTATGAGCAGGGAAAGATGGGGTATCTCTCGCTCGATGCAAAAGTTTGTCCTATACATACGGACGGTGTTGTATCGGACGGGACAAGAGTGCTTATAGGTGATGAGATAATCGTTCAGATAGAGAGGGAGGCGGTAAAGACAAAGCCGCCGACGCTTTCAGGAACACTTAATTTTCCGGGAAAATATGTCGTGCTGATATACGGTGAGAAAACGGTCAGCATATCGTCGAAGATAAAAGATGCCGAGAGAAAACAGCAGCTCAGGGAATTTCTGAGAAATAATATAGACGGAGATTACGGATTTGTGGCAAGGACAAACTGTAAGGATGCATCGGATGAAAAAATATTAAAAGAGATAGCGTTTCTTAAACAGCAGCTTGAAAATATAAAAAAATTTGGTGTGCACAGGGCGAAGTTTAACTGTCTTTACCATGCCCCTGACGCTTATTTGTGCGATATAAGAGACTCTTATGATTCACTGCTTGAAAGCATAATTACGGATGATGATGAAATCTTTAACAGGATAATGGAGTTTGCGAAGATATATCAGCCTGAGGATATAAAAAAGATAAAACGCTGGGATAATGCCGACGGAAAACTTGATGCAGTCTATGATGTTACAAAGACATTAGAACACGCACTTATGCCTAAAGTCTGGCTTAAAAACGGCGGCTATCTTGTGATACAGCCTACTGAGGCACTTGTGTCTATTGATGTGAACACAGGCAAAGCAATCTCAAAAAAGAAAGATGTGCAAAAAACATTTTTAAAAGTCAATCTCGAAGCGGCAACACAGATAGCAAAGCAGCTAAGGCTTAGAAATCTGTCAGGAATGATACTCATAGATTTTATAGATATGAAGGATGCAGACTATAACAAACAGCTTATGGACAGACTTAGAACCGAGTTTGCGAAAGACCCGGTAAAAACGATACTTGTCGATATGACAAAACTCGGACTTGTCGAGGTCACGAGAAAAAAAGTCAGAAAATCACTTTATGAGCAGATAAAGGATGCACAAGATTATTCTAAGTCAGATTTATAAAGGGGATTGAAAAGATATTAAGTTTTTGGTAAAATAGTTTATAGATAACTAAATTACTCCATGCAAAATTTGTTTTTGTGTGGAAGACGAAATTTTAATATAAATTATTACAGGAGGACTTATGAACAAAAATCTTTTTGCAAAGACACCGCCTATGGGCTGGAACAGTTATGATTATTATGACACATCGGTAAATGAGGAGCAGGTCAGAAAGACAGCAGAGTACATGGCTGAAAATCTCAAAGAGTTTGGCTGGGAATATGTCGTTGTCGATATTGAATGGTACAGTTATGATACGGGAAGTCAAAGAGACAAATATCAGTATATTCCGTTCTGGAAAGTTGAGATGGACGAATATTCAAGACTTCTCCCATGTGTGGATAAATTCCCATCAGCAAAAGAAGGCAACGGATTTAAGCCGTTGGCAGATTATATACACAGTCTCGGTCTTAAATTCGGTATTCATATAATGCGTGGTATTCCGAGACAGGCGGCACATGAGCATACAAAGATACTTGGAAGTACGGCTCTTGCAAATGATATAGCAGACCCGTCAAACATCTGTGACTGGAATCCTGATATGTACGGTGTCCGTCCTGATGCCGACGGTGCACAGGAGTACTATGATTCCATTTTTGAACTTTACGCACAGTGGGGCGTTGATTTTATTAAATGTGATGATATTTGCCGTATGGATATGCCATCTGCAAAAAAAGAGATAGAAATGCTCTACAATGCAATTCAGAAGTGTGGTCGTGAGATAGTTTTAAGTCTTTCACCGGGACCGGCAAAGATAGAAGAGGCATGGCATTATGAGAAATATGCTAATATGTGGCGTATCACTGACGATTTCTGGGACAGATGGGATTTACTCCTGCCTATGTTCTGGCGTTGTGAACTCTGGCAGAACCATGTGAGTGAAGGATGTTATCCTGACTGTGATATGCTGACACTTGGTAAACTCGGAAAAGGTTTCGGTCATGAGTGGGAGTGTAATTTCTCGCATGATGAGCAGATAACACTTATGACACTTTGGAGCATATTCCGTTCACCACTTATGCTCGGAGCAGACCTTTTGCAGCTTGATGACTGGACAAAGAAACTTATCACAAACAAGGATGTGCTAGGACTCTTAAAACATTCTGAGGGTGCAAGACAGATAGAGAGAGATGATGAACATGTTATCTGGTGCTCAAAAGACACAGAGGACGGTTCATACTATGTAGCAGTATTTAATCTCAAAGAGCAGAACTGTGATGTGGCTATTCCGTGGGAGGATGTTAAAAACTACGGAGTGACGGGAACTAAAGCAGTAGAGCTTTGGAATCATGAAGATGTTGACCTTATTGATAAGGATAGCGTATTTGTAGCTTCTCATGGTGCTAAACTGTTTAAGATACAGTAAAGATTTTGAGATACAGTAAAATAACTATAAAGAATAGCATCTTTCACATTGAGCCGTAGAGGATGCTATTTCTTTTTATTATGATTATCTATGTAAGACAGTGCCGTAAATATTACTAACAGTAAAGTTAAAACTTCTTGCAAAGTCTTTTTTTATGTGGTATAATCTCACTCGTTGTTAAAAACTGCATAAAAATCTTTGGTAAAAAATTGGAAACGACACATGTGTGAACTATCACCTGATTAACGAACAACACACATGTATTTTTTATGCCCATTTTTAGAAAAAAGGAGATATTTATTATGCAGAGAACGAAACTTCAGAACTTTATTTTTACTGCCATTATGGCATTTATCATGGTCTATGGAATGGTGTGTTACAATATTGCCATTGATAAAGGAGAAATGAGTAACGAAATCTTTTTGATAGCTTTTCATGAAATGCCTATAATGTGGCCAGTGGCAGTTATTCTTGAAATGTTTGTTTTTGAGAGACTTGCAATAAAGCTTGCTTTCAGATTTGTAACACCGGGGAAAGAAAGCGAGTTTATGGTAACGGTTGCTATCTCATCTATGATAGTTGCACTTATGTGCCCTACAATGAGTCTTATAGCTACGGTATTGTTTGCACATCCAGGATCAGAAGTAGTTGCTGTATGGCTTCAGAAATATGTATTAAACTTCCCAATGGCATTTTTCTGGCAGACATTTATAGCAGGACCTCTTGTGAGAAATGTATTTAAGATTTTTGAGAGTGATAAGAATGTAAACAGAGAAGAACAGGCAGCCTGATATTAGGGAAGTCCCCCACTTCTAATAGAAGCGGGGGACTTCTTTGATAACAGTGACACAATTTTTTATGGTACAATCGGATATTGTAATTCCAGTATGATATTTTTTAACAGAGTACTGGTGTGTTCCGATTGCCTTTTCAAGATTTGAGAAAATACATTTTGTAATCTTTACATTCTGGTTTGCAGTGCAGTCATATTTACTCCAGTCATGAGTAAATCCCTTTGTTTTCTTATCTGGAGTGTCAAGGTTTATTGCTTCGGAAGTATGGCGTTTACTTGCTTTATATCCGGTGAATGTGCAGTTGTTTACCGTCACATTTTTAGAAGCATCTATCTCTATAAAATGTCCGTATTTCATGTTTTTAAATGTGATACCATCTAAAGTTATGTTTTTATTGTGGCACATTACAAGTTTTTAACATTGATTTCCTCCATTGATATGTTACGCTCAAAATTCTTCGTTCAGAAGATTTCGAGAGCATATTATTTTTTTCGATGTTTTTATTATAGGAGATTTGGCAATGATATTCAAGGAGAAAAGTTTTAAAGGCTATTCTACAATAACAATATAATCAGCAATACATTAAGTAAGCTAAGATATTACCGATTATATTGTTGTAACTGAACTGTTACGATTATGCATTAAAAATAATAAAATCTTAATAGTTTTTTTTGACCGATGTGTTATAATTTTAGCAGAGTATTAATATGTCGCAAGGTATTATTAAAGTTATGATTTTGTGAGTTGTAAATTTTTTAGCGGCAGAATTATTTGTACATAAAAAGCGGAGTGATGTTCTGCTTTTGCATAGGGAGGGATTTTATGAAAAACGGACGATTTAAACATCTGACTTTGATGAGTTTTATCATTGTGCTTATCATTGTTATCGCTGATACGGTGATATGTGCCAGAAAAGACATGAACAGAAAAAGCCAAAAAGCGGCTTCGGTGATAAGTTCCCAAAAGAATGGTGAAGACGGAAAGGACAAGTCCGGTGATACCGCCGAAACAACGAAAAAAGACAACAGTCAAAGCATAATTAATATATCAGGAAATAATATCAGGACAAGGTTTAAAACTCCAAAGGGTTATAAAAGAAATATCTCAAAAAATTCATTCGGAGAGTTCCTCGGAAAATATCCTCTATATAAAGATGGAAAAAAGATTTCACTATACAATGGAAAATTAAGCCACAGACAGGATGCCCATGCGGCAGTATTAAAAATGAAACTCACCGATGGAAATCTTCAGCAGTGTGCCGATTCGGTCATAAGACTTTATGCGGAGTATTATTATAAGCAAAAAAAATATGACAGGATAAAATTTCATCTGACTAACGGTTTTGAGGTAGGATTTTCAAAATGGAGTCAGGGCATGAGAGTGAAAGTTGACGGAAATAAGACCTACTGGGTGCACAGTGAGAAAGCAGACAGTTCATATAAAATATTTGACAGCTATCTCAAATTTGTATTTACTTATGCAGGTACACTGTCAATGGTTCAGGAGTCAAAGAAGATTTCTGAGAAAGATATACAGCCGGGAGACATTTTTATATATGGCGGAAGTCCGGGTCATGTTGAGATGGTAGTTGATGTATGCGAAAATAAAGATGGTGACAAGGCTTTTTTGCTCGGACAGGGTTATATGCCTGCACAGCAGTTTCACATTCTTAAAAATCCTGCCGATGAGAATGATCCGTGGTATTATGTTTCAAAAATTTCATATCCGTTTGAGACGGCAGGTGTTACCTTTAAAAAGGGAACTCTTATGAGACCGGATTATTAAAGTAATAATTTATGAGATAAATAGGTTGTTTTATAAAAATTTATATCATTTATGGCAGATGTGCAAAAGAAAAAGTTCACAAAATTTTCACAATTCTAATCAGCACTCATACTTGACGAGTGCCAAATAAAGTGGTATAACACAATTGTATCAGAAAGATACCTAGTGATCACCAGGCGATTTCAAATTTTGCCTACAACTGCAGTGATACTAATATGGATTAAATCTTCATATTTGCAGTTGCAAATTTTAATCGTTTTGGAGGAAAAGACAAATGAATACTTTAAAAGCAGAGAAAAGAAACGCAAAGGCTAAGGCATTAAGAAGAGAGGGTTATGTCACAGGTAACCTTTTCGGCAGAGAGATAGAGGGTTCTATTCCTGTAAAAATGACTCAGAAAGATGTAAGTGATGTATTGCGCTACAATGACAAAGGAAGCCAGTTGTTCCTTGAAGTTGAGGGAAAGAAATACGATGTAATCATTAAGGAAATAGATTATGACAATATGGCTAAGCATGTTTTGGATATAGAGTTTCAGGCTTTAGTAAGCAATGAAAAGATTCACAATACTGCTGAGATTGTATTACTTAATAAAGAAAAAGTAGTTGAGGGTGTTCTTGAAGAGTTGCTTGAGGAAGTATCATATAAAGCATATCCTGCTGATTTGGTTGACAAGATTAAACTTGATGTTGGAAGTCTCAGACTTGGTGATACGATAAAAGTAAAAGACCTTGACATATCAAAGAATGATAAGATTGAAGTTACAACAGATCCGGAGACAATAGTTGTAAATGTTATCGCATCAAATAATAACCAGGAAGATGAGGATGAAGAAACTACAGATTCAGCAGAGTAAAATCTGAAAGCGAAAGACATTTCTTGAATGAAATTTTAGAAGAAATCTGAAAACGAACAATTTAATAGCCTGAAAAGGGATAAAAAATCAAAAGCCAGGGTGCTAAAACTCTGGCTTTTCTTTGTATTTGAGAGTGAAGTCAAAGTGCTTCTGAACACTTTACTTATAGAAATTACATCAGAGTTTTGTGCCTGATACAAAACTGATATGTGCAGTAAACTGCATGGAAATGGAGGAAAATCATGGAATACTTAAAAATTATAATACCGATACTTGTCGGAGCATTAATAGGATATTGCACAAACTATATTGCAATAAAAATGCTTTTCAGACCCAGAAAACCTGTATTTGTATTTGGAAAGAAACTGCCTTTTACACCGGGAGTCATTCCGAAAAATCAGCCGAGGATAGCATCAGCCGTTGGAAAAGCAGTTGGACAAAATCTATTTACAAATGATGATATAGTGGCAGCTATAACAGAGTCAGATTTGAAAGAGCATCTATTTGAGAAGATAAAAGAAACGGTTTTTGACAACGATAGTTCATTAAAAGACTATATTACAGAGTACAGCCTTAAAAAAGAAAACGAAAATGTTGCTGAAAATAAAAATGAAGTGTCAAAAAATACAGAATATGAAACTGAAGATTATGAAAATATAATAGAGGAAGCAGAATATAAGAGCGATTATGACAGGCTCAAAGATAGAGTGAGTGATGTTATAACTTCAAAGATAATAAATGCTTTTGAAAAAGTTGATTTAAATGCATTAGTGTCACAGATAGCAGGAAAAACGCTTGCCGAAAAAGTAAAAGGCACAATGATGGAAATGTTTTTAAATGAGTCGACAATATCCACAATGTCGGCACCTATCGGAAATGCGTTAGCTGAGTATATAAAAAATCATGGTGAGGAATTTATACATCCGTTGGTTGATGCCGAGGTCATATCATTTATGGAAAATCCTATAAATGAAAATCTTTCTGAACTCGGACTTGATACTGATATATTAGAATCTGTATTTGAAAAGATATTTGATACAGTTATCTCAAAAGGCGGAGATATAATTTCTGAATATATAGACATACAGAAAATAGTCGAGGACAAGATAAACGAGATGGAGGTAAGCGAACTTGAAGACCTTGTTATGCAGGTGATGAAAAATGAACTTCAGACTATAGTAAATCTTGGAGCACTTATCGGTGCTGTTATCGGAGTGATAAATATATTTGTTGCCATATAATAGTAATGATATATTGTATCAATAACCTTATTGACTGCAAATGCTATTTAGTGTAGCATTAGAATATAAGTTAGAAGCATCTAACTAGAGTTTTATAATGTTAATCAGTTGGACAATTACTGATAACATTTGCAGGAGGTTATATGAAGACAAATGTACTCTGTTTATTGAAAAATATGGATAAGAAAGATGTAGAATTGCAGCTTGCGTTACAATGTGCTCCTGTAATAACAGGGATAAAGGTTTCCAATCTTTTTATAATTGATAAAAATAAGGTAGATGAAGTTTATAACATTATAGATGAGACGGATATATCTGCATATTTTCTGTATGAGGATGCGGCTAAGGCAAACATACTTTTATACAGAAAAAATGAACTTCAACAATATCTTTTCCAAAAAGAAAACAGGCAGTTTGTAAGAAAACTTGGTTATGACAGCGTTTATATTGATGAACTGCTGCCGGAATTTGCAATACGATTTTCTATGTATCAGACTACTCAGGAGGATTTTCCACATGAGATGGGGATATTACTAGGCTATCCGGTCGAGGATGTAGAAGGATTTATAATTAACAATGGAAAAAATGAATTATATACAGGTTATTGGAAAGTTTATGATAATCTTACGGAAAAATTAATTTTATTTAATTATTATGAGGCCGCAAGAGAACATTTTATTTGTCTTGTGGCAAAAGGAATGGATATGAATACTATACTTATGATGTATAGTCGGGCAAGAAAAAAATACTTGCAATTTCAGATAAACTGATGTAATATATTTAAAATAAACTATTAAAAACTCTTTGCACTGCATATATTTACTACAGTACAAACTGAACAGGCCGATAGGAGCCGGGTCACATTAGTGACAGTGGATTATTATGTTTTTTATGTATTTATATACAATATGAGATTTATCATATATCGTCAAATGATTGGTGATAGAAATTATCATATCCACGGGACAGTAGTTACTTATACTGACCCGTGGTCTTTTTTACTCAATTTTTTAAAGTGAAAATCCGGGACAGTATGGATTTTCACTTTTTTATTGTATAGAAAAATGCTCGTAAAGTAGTGTGGTGCCAACGGGAATTGCGAAGCAATTCTTTCGGGTGCAGCTTAAAAAGTCAATAATAGGGGTGTGCTCTCGAAATGACTCGTTTTGAGAAGATACCGAGAGTACATTCAGTTAAAAAGGAGGAATTATTATGACGAATGCAGATAATTATGAAAAGACGGCGATGAAGGTATCAATCGTGAGTGTTATATGGAATTTATTATTATCAGCGGGAAAACTATTTGCGGGAATCTTTGCAAATTCAGGAGCTATGATAAGTGATGCCGTTCATTCTGCATCTGATGTTTTCAGCACGATAATAGTTATGATAGGAGTAAAAATATCAGGAAAAGACTCTGATAACGATCATCCGTACGGACATGAGAGACTTGAATGTGTAGCAGCGATAATTCTTGCCACGGTACTTGCAGCTACAGGCATAGGCATCGGATATGGTGCAGTTGTAAAAATTATGGCGGGGGATTATAATGTTGAAATGCCGGGAATTTTGGCACTTGTAGCGGCAGTTGTATCAATAGTGGTAAAAGAGCTTATGTTCTGGTACACAAGATATTATGCAAAACAGATAGATTCTAGTGCACTTATGGCTGATGCATGGCATCACAGGTCAGATTCACTTTCTTCAATCGGTGCTCTTATAGGTATTATCGGTGCAAGGCTTGGATTTGGGATAATGGAGCCTTTGGCATCTGTTGTTATATGTATTTTCATTGAGAAAGCTGCATATGACATATTTATGGATGCAGTAAATAAAATGGTCGATAAATCATGTGATGATGAGACAATGGAGAAAATAAAGGCGTGTGCGATGAATATCCCGGGAGTTGAAAATATAGATCTTTTAAGAACAAGAGTTTTTGGAAATAAAATATATGTCGATATGGAGATTGCTGCAGACGGAAATAAGACATTAGATGAAACACACGCTGTTGCAGAGCGCGTTCATGATGCAATAGAACAAGAATTTCCAAAAGTAAAACATATAATGGTACATGTAAATCCGGCAAAAAAATAAAATGATGAGTTAATAGTGTAAATATTTTTAATTTCACATTATGCACAAAAAATATGTGCAGAAATGAGGAGTGATATGATATTAACAGATAAAAATGACAAAGAAAGAACAATGAAAAAAAGTCTTTTTACAAAGAGAAAAACAGTGATATTATTTGCAATAATTGCAATGTTTTCATGGGGATGTGCATTTCCGTTTATTAAACTGGGAATGAAAGAATATGCCATATCAAATGATGACATGGCAGGTAAGATGCTTTTTGCAGGAATAAGATTCTTTCTTGCCGGAATCATAACGCTTATAATTACATATAAAAGAGAAAAAAATATTAAAATAAAATCTTTAAAGGATTTTTCCTGGCTGTTTTTATTTGGATTTGTAAATACCGGTTTTCATTATTTTTGTTTTTATATGGGACTTTCTAATTGCAGCGGAAGCAAGGCATCAATAATAGATTCTCTTGGTACTTTCTGGCTTATATTTCTTGCGGTATTATTTTTTAAAGAAAGGCTTACTTCAAATAAAATCTTAGGTTGTCTGTTTGGATTTGCAGGTATAATCATTGCGAATTTCAGTACTGATATTATAAGTAAAGTTTCCTTTCAGGGTGAAGGATTTCTTGTTATAAGTACATTATGTGCCGCCTTTGGCGGAGTTATCGTGAGGATAATAACAACGGTAAGAAATATAAATGCGGTTAAGGCAACAGGATATGGACTGACTATTGGAGGTGTTCTGTTACTTGCAGGTGGTCTGTTTTTGGGAGGTACATTGACAAAAGTAACCTTGAAAGGAATAGTTGTTATGTTTTGTCTTGTGGCAATTTCCGTTGTCGGTTTTGTGTTATATAACCAATTATTATCATGTAATCCGGTGGGGCAGATTGCAATATTTAATGCACTTATTCCAGTGTTTGGAACACTTACATCCTGCATTTTAACGGGTGAAAGGTTTTATTTCAGATATATTATTTCAATAATTTTAGTTGCACTTGGAATATGGTTTGTAAACAGAGAAAAAAATTAAAATAACAAAAACTATTGCATTTTTATTTAATAGGTAATATACTTAATATATTTAGTGTATATATAAAGTGTGTTAAAAACACATAAATATATGACTATCGTACATAATTAATAATATTTTTTGGAGGGTATCATGGCAGGAAGAAGAAGAAAAAACACTGTTGCAGGAAGTAAAAAAGAATCACCAAAGACTCAGAATACTTTACAGGAAACTAATGTTTCTACTGATAAAGAGGCAACAAAAGCTGATGTTAAAAAGCAGGCAGAAGATGTTAATGAAAAGAAAACTGCTGATGCAAAAATTGTTGAAGATAAGAAAGTGCAGACAGAAACAAAAGCAGCAGATGCTACAGTAAAGAAAGCAACTACAGCTACAGAGAAAAAGACAACCGGATTAAAGCAGACAGCTTCAAAGACTGAAACAAACAAAAAAGCTGATGCACCAAAAAAGAGAGGAAGAAAGCCGGGAAGCAAAAATAAGCCAAAAGAGCAGCTTGCTCCTGAAGTTTATTTACAGTATTGTGGAGAAGAAGCAGACCAGAATGCTATTATAGAAAGAATCAAAGAACAGTATGTATCAGAGGGACACAGAGCAGGCAATATCAAGTCGTTGAAACTTTACTTAAAACCTGAGGACAGAGCGGCATATTATGTTATCAATGACAGATATGCAGGTAAGGTTGATCTTTTCTAATATAAAAATATTAAAAGATAAAAAGACAGGGCATAAAAAGCCCTGTCTTTTTTACATACGAGAATTGCAAAGCAATTCTTGGGGAGCAAAACGCTGGTTTTTATAAAAAAAAACAATACAATTTTCATTCAAAAAGAGTTATAATATAATACATATGCAGTAAAGTAACAAGTTATGGCATCATTATGGAGAATATATTTGGAGGAAGATATGATAATTGTATTATTTATTATCTGGATTCTGATTCTTATCGGATTGTTATCATGCATTTACAGATGTAAATACATAAATACAGATATTTCAAACTCAATAGGAAAATTACTTAAGACTTCAGTTGTGACAGTTTGTGGTTATGTACTTTTCTTAAATGCATACAATAAAAATGCAGGCTATCTATTTGCTGCTTTATATTGTGGTTCAATTGACTGGCTGATGCTTTTCTTTTTGAGATTTTTAAAGATATATACGGACTTTACATATTCGCATAAAAAGATAAAATGGATTATGTATTTTATTGCAATGCTTGATGACATAAATCTGCTTTTAAATGTGAAATTTAAGACGGCATTCTCAATAGGTCGGATATGTTATGGAAAGACAGGCTTTAATTATTTATGCAATTTCAAACCATTATTCTATTTGCATTTAGCCTTTTCATATTTGCTTATAGCATTTGTTATTTTATTGTTGATAAAAAAAATGAGGGAAGTGCCACAGTTTTACAGAAAAAAATATGGAGTTGTTTTATTTACGCTTGCGTTTGTTATTGTTTTAAATGCAATGTACATATATTCCGCAATAGCAGTAGATATCTCAATTCCGTTATATGTTCTTGAAGCGTTTTTAATAAGTTATTATGCACTTAATTTTATGCCGGCGGGTCTTGTTGAAAAAACACTTTCGCTTGTTGTGGATGATATGAACAGTGGTATAATCTGCTTTGATTTTCAGGGAAAATGTATATACGCAAATCAACTTGCAAGAGATCTGTTTGAAGTGCAGGATGATATAAGAATTTTTGAAAAATATCTGCCTATATGGCTTGAAAGAAGACATATGGATGGGGAGGAAGCGTCTGTATGGACAGAGGGACATATATATAAAGATGAAGAAATATATATAAAGGCTGAGTTCAAAAAAATATATGATGATAAGGATATGCTTATCGGATACTACTTCTGTATGAGTGACAGAACAAATGAGATTGAAAAGTACAAAAGTGCAGTTTACAGGGCTACTCATGACAATCTAACAGGTATATATACGCGTGAGAAGTTTTATGACAGAGTAAATGAAGTGATACATATGAATCCTGACATAAGGCGTCTTATCATTTGTACCAAAATAAATAATATACAGATGATAAATGATCTTTTTGGAATTGAGATGGGAGATGAAGTATTAAAACAGCAGGCTGAAATATTAAAAGAAAAAGCGGGAACAGAATATGTCTACGGCAGGCTTATAGGGGATAAGTTTGCAATGTGTGTTCCTAAAGAACTGTTTGATATAGATAGTTTCGTGCAGAAAAATGCAAAGATTAGCAGACATTATCATAACAAGCTGTTTGGAGTATGCATAAATATAGGAATATATGAGGTGAATGATGTTGATGAGCCGGTTTCTGAAATGTGTGATAAGGCTTATATTGCTATTGAAAATGTCGAGAAAAATAGTGAATGTAATGTTGCATATTTTGATAATGATATGATGGACGAGATAAGTTTTGAGAAGGAGCTCATAAAGGATTTTGATACTGCTCTTAATGAAAGACAGTTTAAGATTAATCTTCAGCCAAGAGTATCAAAATCCGGCAGAATTCATGGAGCAGAAGTGCTTGTAAGATGGGAACATCCTAAAAAAGGGTTGATAATGCCAGGGCGTTTTATCAGTATATTTGAAAAGAAGGGGCTTATATATCAGCTGGACGGCTGGGTATGGGAACAGGCGATAATCCAGTTAAAAAGATGGAAAGATATGGGAAAAGAAAATCTGTATCTGTCGATAAATATTTCGGCAAAAGATTTCTTTTATCTTGATGTGTATAAAATTCTTACCGGTTTAGTCAATAAGTATGAGGTTGATCCGTCAAGACTTAGACTGGAGATAACTGAAAATGTTCTTATGACTGAAACAAAAACAAAACTAAATGTATTGTCTGCACTTAGAAAATTTGGATTTAAAATAGAAGTAGATGATTTTGGAGGTGGTTATTCTTCACTAAATATGTTAAACAGCAACCTTATAGATAATATTAAATTTGATATAAGACTTTTTAATGATAATATAAATGATGAAAAAAAACTTGCGGTACTTGACGCTACAGTTTTATTGACTGAAAAAATTGGCAAAGGTCTGCTGGTGGAGGGTGTTGAGAAAGAGGAAGAAGCAAATCTCATTATCGGACATGGATGTGAGATGTTTCAGGGATTTTATTTTTCAAAACCATTATCTGTTGACACATTTGAAAAGAAATTTTTGTAATTTTTGGGTTTTGAGAATTGGAGGATATATATGACATTTAAATATGAATATGATATAGCGGCTGCCGTTGTATTAGTTATTCTTCTTGTATATAATTATTTTATCCCACAGGCACGCAATCTTGAGGTAAGACTGTTTAGATTATTTCTTTTGTTTGGATTTATAAGCAGTATTGCAGATGCTTTGAGTGGAATGGTAGTATCCATATATTTTAAAGAAAATGTATGGTTGAACTATATCTTTATGTGGGTAAATTTTGCTGCAACTCATTTTGTTGCACCAATTTATTGTATGTTTGTCATAACAATAACAGGCAAATATAAAAAAATGCCTGAAAAAGAATATATATGGCTCATGCCAGCAGTATTAGTACAGCTTTTGTTAGCGGTCTCACCTTTTACAAAATGGGTATATATATATTCGGCAGAGCATGGCTATCACAGGGGGATACTTATGCCTGGTGTTGTGGCAGTGTCAGTTTTTTATCTTTTAAGTGCCTCATTTATAATATGGTTTAAGGGAAAACATCTCGGATTTTACTATCAGTTTATTTCATCGTTTTTTTTAATCGTCTGCATTGCATTTTTGTATATACAGATGTTTGTAGGAGGATATGTTTTACTTGATGCGGCTATGGCGATAAGTGCATTTATCATACAGCTTACGCTGGTACATCCTAAAATGATGCGTGATGCAAATGAAAAAGAAAAGGTGGCACGAAAAGCTGCCGAAGCTGCAAATGCAGCAAAATCATCATTTCTTGCAAATATATCGCATGAACTCAGGACTCCGCTAAATGCGATTTACGGCATGACGGAGCTTCTTGAAAAGGATAACCTTAATAGCACACAGGATGATTCGGTGAAAACAATAAGATCTGCCAGCGAAAAACTTATTTCAATAGTTGATGATCTTTTAAATTATTCTAAGATAGATTCGGGAAAAATTGGTATAAATGAATCTGAATACCAATTTGTGACGCTGCTGTGTAATGCAGAAGACTATATGGAGGAACAGCTTGCAGGCAGGGATATTGATTTTGAGGTTAATATAGGTGCTAATATTCCAAAGAAACTGTATGGAGATTATGAAAAAGTATATTCTATATTAAAGAATATCCTCAGTAATGCATCTAAGTTTACTGAAAAAGGAAAAATAATATTAGATATATCCTTCAATACATTTACCGAAAAAAACATAAAGATAACATTTAAGGTAAAAGATACCGGAATCGGAATAAAGCCTGCTGATATGAAAAAACTATTCAAAAGTTTTAGTCAGGTTGATGACGGAGTAGACAGAAAAGCACAGGGAACAGGCATCGGACTTGCACTGTCGAAGAGACTTGCAAAACTCTTAGACGGTGATATATCAGTTTCAAGTGAGTATGGATTTGGAAGCAGTTTTGAAATAAATATTATGCAAAAATACATCGAACTTGAAAAGCTGCCTAATGTCAGTGAGGCTGTTGATTATAAAGTATATCTTTATACTGATGAGTATGAACTGAAATGGCATATCAGCAAAATATTTTCACAGCTTGGAATATCAGTAATACTGGTACATAAGATAAGCCAGCTTGAAAAAATATCAGTTAAAAATCCAAATAGCATGAAAACGATATTGCTGTATTCATACAATATAAAGAAAAAAATAGATGCTTTGAAGCTTCCGTTCAGGACTATCGCAATAGCCGATTATGTCAAAGATAAATCGGTGTATAAAGAAAGGAATGTTTTAGTTAAACCGGTTGATATACTTAAAGTCAGAGAGTGTATTTTCGAGCAGATGTATGATATTGTTTTTAAAGAGACAAGGAATACGGATGGCGAATTTGATCTCAGCAATGTGCATATTGCACTTGTTGATGATAATAAAGTAAATCTCAGGATAGAAGCCGCATTGTTAAAGGATTTTAAAGTCAAGATAGAAACATTTATGAGTGGAGAAGCGATACTAAAAGCGTATAAGTATGGAAGAAAATATGATATTATCTTTATGGATCATATGATGCCGGAGATGGATGGAGTGGAAACGACAAAACGAATAAGAAAACTTCCCGGTGGAGATGGAAAAAATGTAAGAATAATCGCATTGACGGCAAATGCCATTCAGGGAGTTGAAAATGAATATATTGCTGCAGGAATGGACGACTGGATATTTAAGCCTGTTAGACAGGAACAGTTAAAGAAAATGATATTAAAACATCTCAAGATGTGAATATAGGTATAATAGGTATAAGCTTGAAAGGAATTTGTAAAATGAAAACCGTAGTAGAAAAACTTGAAAATCTTAGAAATAAAATGAAAGCAAATAATGTGCAGGCATATATTATTTGCACGGAAGATTATCACGGCTCAGAGTATGCCGGTGATTATTTTAAGGAAAGAGAATATATGTCAGGTTTTACAGGCTCGGCGGGAACTTTAGTCATACTTTATGATGAAGCTGCATTGTGGACTGACGGCAGATATTTTTTGCAGGCGGAGGATGAGCTTTCAGGGAGTACGATAAAGCTTATGAAGATGTTTCAGACGGGTGTACCTGCGATTGAGGAATATCTTTATGATAAACTTTCAGATAGTGACAGGATTGGTTTTGATGGCAGAACATTAACTACAGCATTTGCCGAGAAAATATATAACAAGGTGTCTTCTAAGAATATAACATTTAAGTATGATATTGATCTTGTTGGTGAGCTTTGGAAGGACAGACCAATGCTTTCTAAAGAAAAGGTCTGGAAGCTCGATGAAAAATATACCGGTTTACATTCCTCTCAAAAGTTTATAAATGTACGTGCAAAGATGAGTGAGAATGGTATTGATACTTTGATTGTATCAGCACTCGATCAGATAGCATGGCTTTTAAATCTTAGGGGAAATGATGTGCTTTGTAATCCCGTATTTCTTTCGTATATGATGATATTTAGGGATAGAGCGGTCTTATATGCTGCCAATGAGATTTTTGATGATGGAATTTTGAGTTATCTTAAAGAACTCAATGTAGAAGTAAGAGATTACGACATATTTTATGATGAGTTGAAAAAAATTGATAAAAACAGTAAAATACAACTTGACTATGCTAACTCGAATTATTGCACAAAAATGTGCATACCGGCAGATGCTTTCGTGTTAAATAAAAAAAGTCCTATTATTTTAATGAAAGCAGTAAAGACAAAGTGCGAATATGAAAATGAGAAAGCAGCCCATATAAAAGACGGAGCTGCGGTTACAAAATTCATGTACTGGCTGCAAAAAAATGTCGGAAAAGAAAAAATTACTGAGATAAGTGCTGCTGAGAAACTTGAACAGTTTAGGTGTGAGCAGGACGGTTATCTGGGAGCTTCTTTTACGCCTATCATGGCATTTGCCGAGCACGGTGCGATTGTTCACTATTCTGCAACAGAAAAGTCAAATGCGGTTCTCGAACCAAGAAGTTTTCTACTCTCGGATACAGGTGGACATTACATAGAGGGAACTACCGATATAACGAGGACATTTCCTCTGGGAAAGCTAACAGAGGAAGAAAAGAAAGCTTATACTGTTGTGTTGACTGCTCATTTGAGATTGGCAGCAGCAAGATTTCCATATGGAATGACGGGAACACAGCTTGATGCCATAGCGAGAGAGCCTTTGTGGCAGCATGGAATGGATTTTAATCATGGAACAGGACATGGTGTCGGATATATTTTAAATGTTCATGAGGGACCAAACGGAATAAGCTGGCAGATGAGAAATAAAAAACTGCCATATGCAGTATTTGAAGAGGGTATGATAACTTCAAATGAGCCCGGCTTTTACCAGGAGGGAAGATTTGGAATCCGTCATGAAAATCTTATTTTGTGCCTTAAAGATAAGAAAACACCTTATGGACAGTTTATGAGATTTGAAAATCTTACATTTGTCCCGTTTGACTGGGATGCTATTGATGTAAGATATATGACTGAAAGTGATGTTTGCAGGTTAAACAGGTATCACAAAGCCGTATATGAAAAAATATCACCGTTTTTAAGTGAGGATGAGAAAATATGGCTTGAGGAAAAGACAAGAGAACGCCTTAAATAGTTGTGGTACTTTTGATAAGTATTAAAAGTGAGATGTCCGGAAAAAATATTGATATAATATATTCAAAATAAAATTGAAAGGTATTAAAAATGGTAAATGAAGACAAAGTAAGAATAATGACGGCAATGGCAAGAGAGGAAAAAAAATATGGCAGTGAGATTACGGAAAATATGCAGTTCTTTAAAAAGGATTATGTCCGCAGTCATGTACTTGCTGTATTATGGAGTTATACTATAGCATATTTGTTGTTGTTTTTTCTCATAATATTTTATAATATAAATTATATACTGCTGAATTTTGTTGTGATTGATTATCTGACAGTTGGAATGGTTATGCTGTTTTCATATGCACTGTTATTTTTTCTATGCGTGCTGATATCAAGGATACATTACCTGGAAAAATATGAAAATGAGCACAGGATATTGGAAGAATATTATGACAATGTACTAAAATTAAAGAAAATTTATGCTGAGGACGGGAAGGAGACAGAGGATGTCAATACTGCTGGAAATTAGGGATTATATTCAAAAATTTTATCAGAAATATGCTGCCGTATTAAATGTAATATTGCGGTTTTTAGCAGCATTTATTACATTTTTTGCGACAAACCGTGTAATTGGATTTAATCCGTATCTTGACCATACATACACGGAACTCGTTTTTTCTGCTGTTTCAGTGGTGTTTCCTGCACAGATATTGTTGTTTTTTGAAGCAGTTTTTATAACATTGCATATACTATATGTTTCACATTATCTTGCATTTGTCACAGCTATATTTTTTGCAATCCTGTATTTTGTGTATGTAAGATTTATACCAAAGGACGGATATGTTATTTTGTCAATGCCGGTACTTTCTTCATTTGGGGCACCGTACATACTTCCGATACTGCTTGGTATTATTGCAGATCCGATAGCAATAATACCTGAGTCGATAGGTGTGATAGTCTATCATTATTTACAAAATGTTATATCAGTTGTAAGTACCTCCACCGAAGACAGCATCAATCTTTACCACCTTGTGCTGAAACAGACATTTAAAGATAAAGAACTTTATATAATACTAATTGTTTTTTCAATAGTTACAATATTTGTTTATTTTATCAGAAATTCAAAAATAGACTATTCTTTTGAAATAGCAATCATAAGCGGAGGTTTTTTAAATACAATATTGCTTTTGTTTATGAACTTTTTTATGGATATAAATATTAATGTTTTCAGATTTTTTATAACAATGATATTGTCTGTTGTATTTGTATGGCTGGTGCAGCTTTTCAGACTTTCGCTAAATTATGCAGGCGTGGAAAATCTACAGTTTGAAGATGATGAGTATTATTATTATGTGAGGGCAGTTCCCAAAAATAATATTACTAAAGCTGATAAAAATGTCAAAAGATACAATGCTCATAATTTTATAAGACATCATGACGATTCTCAGAATATTACGGAAACAAATAAAGAAAATGAAGAACATAATGATTCAGCAGGTGAAGATTTTGACCATAATTTTGATTTTACGGTATCACTTGATGATGAATATATAAATAATATTGAAAAAAAAGAGAAATAGATATAAAATATATATCATAAAAAGCGATTAAAATGACATGGAGGAACAATGGAGGCTGTATTTTCATTACTTAAAGAGTATTTTTATGTATTATCTTTTCCAAAAGTTGGCTTGACTGACATTTTAGAAATATTGATAATAGCGTTTACTATATACCATGTGAGTTTATGGGTTAAAAAAACCAGGGCATGGGCACTTGTAAAAGGTATATTGATATTATTTTTATGCTATATCATTGCATATCTTTTGGATATGAGTGTGATTTTATGGATATTTAATAAAACACTTGCCATAGGAATCACAGCATTGCTTATCGTGTTTCAGCCTGAACTCAGAAAAGCACTTGAAGAACTTGGAAAGAAAAATATCGTTCGTTCTATCGTTCCTTTTGACGAGCAGAAAGACAAGAACAAAAGATTTTCGGACAAGTCCATAAATGAGATTATTCGTGCCACGGTAGAGATGGCTAATGTAAAGACCGGTGCACTTATAATACTTGAAAAGGATATTGTACTTTCTGAATATGAAAGAACAGGTATAAATCTGGATTCGGCAATAAGTTCCCAGCTCCTTATAAATATATTTGAACATAATACACCGCTTCATGATGGTGCCGTTATAATAAGGGGTGACAGGATAGTGGCGGCAACCTGTTATCTGCCTTTATCGGACAATCTTGGGTTGTCTAAAGAACTCGGTACAAGACACAGAGCAGGAGTTGGCATTAGTGAGGTAAGTGACAGCCTTACTATAATCGTTTCGGAGGAAACAGGTAAGATTTCTGTTGCCATAGGCGGAAAGCTTTTAAGAAATGTAGATGGTGATCTTCTCAGAAAGCAGATAGATGAATTGCAAGGTAATACATCTGAGACAAAGAAACGATTCAGAATTAATTTTCATTCAAAGAAATCAAAGCAAAACTAAATCGGGGGTTGATTATGAAAGAAGAAACAAAGAGTATTTATTTGAAAAATCTTGGCATAAAAATTGTTTCTGTTTTGCTGGCAATGATCATATGGATGATAATCATAAATATTGATGATCCGTATAAGACGAGAACATTCAGTGTAAATGTAGAGACAATAAACGAAAGTGCACTTCAATCGGTAAACAAGGTATATGAAGTAATCGACGGCAATACAGCAAATGTCAAAGTACGAGGCAAAAAAAGTGTTGTAGATAAATTAGAGGCATCTGATATAAAAGCTACGGCGGATCTTTCTGATCTTTCTGCAGTAAATGCAGTTGCGATAAAACCATCGCTTATGGTGAATGTTTCGTCAGAGGTGACTTTAGAGTGTGATCAGGTTCTTAAAGTATCGCTGGAGGACAGAGCGAGCAAACAGGTTAAGATCAATGTTATTACGGAAGGAAATCCACAGAAAGGATATAGTATAGGCGAGTGTATTGCAAAGCCAAATATGATAGAAGTATCCGGAGGAGAATCAGCAATAAATCAGATAAAAACAGTTAATGTTTATCTTAATGTAAGCAATGTATCTGATGATTTTACGAAACGGCTTACACCGGCGGCATATGACTCAGATGGAAACAAGATTACATCAAGTACGCTGACTTTCAGCTATGATACCGTAAAGGTCAGTGCAAGTGTATTAGAGATAAAGAAAGTTCCTGTGAAAGTGAAGATAATCGGAAAGCCGGCAGAGGGTTATCGTTATATCGAGACAAACTGTCTGCCTAAGGAAGTTGAGATAGCAGGACGCCCAAGAGTGCTTTCTAATATAAGTGCGATTCTGATTCCGGTTGAAATATCAGGTATGAACAGCGGTTCAAGAAAACTCGAACAGGATATTATGGTAAGCGATTATCTGCCTGAAAATGTTACAGTGCTTGATGAGTATTCAACAGTATCTATCAAGATAGTCATAGAACAAATGTTTAAGAAAAAAATACAGATTGCATTGAGTGACATAACATTCGGAGGGCTGGAAGACGGATACGAAGCTATACCGGAATCAGACTTGTCTAATATATATATAATGGTTGCGGGAACTGCTTCAGAACTTAAAAAACTTAATACTAAGACCGTAAATCCATATATAAACTGCCGTGGACTTGATGACGGAACATATTCGATAAGACTTCAGTGTGATGTGGGAGATGAATGTGAAATAATCAGCCAGCCTAAGGTTAAAGTGCGGATAAAAAAGAAATCTTCTGATAACAAAAATGATGAAGAAAATAAAGTCAGTGCAACAGGCAAGCCTAAGGCAACAAGCAAGCCGACACCGCAGCCGACACAGGAGAGTACGGATACCGGTGATGACGATAATGATAGTGGAGCAGATGAAGAGAACTAAATAAGTAAAATATAAAATAAGGTTAATGAAAATAAGCCAGAAATCAAATTTAATGATTTCCGGCTTGTTTTGTTATGAAATATATGGAATTTATGGGATAACGAGTACAAATGTACTCATTTTAAATTTGATGCACTTACTATTTTGTATTTTTCTTAGAACGGAATCTAAGTGTTGAATCAAGTATTTTCTTACGGATACGAAGATTTTCAGGAGTAATCTCAAGTAATTCATCTGTATCAATAAATTCAAGTGCTTCCTCAAGACTTAACTTCTTTGGAGGAATGAGCTTGAGTGCATCGTCTGCTGAAGAAGAACGTGTATTTGTAAGATGTTTTGTCTTGCATACATTCAATTCAATGTCTTCTGCCTTTCCATTCTGACCGATAACCATACCGGCATAAACTTTTTCACCAGGTCCTACAAAGAGAGTACCACGCTCCTGGGCACTGAACAATCCATAAGCAACAGTCTCGCCAGACTCAAATGCGATAAGAGAACCCTGCTTTCGATATGCAATATCACCCTTATATGGACCGTATTCTTCAAACATTGTGTTGAGAATACCATTTCCTTTAGTGTCTGTCATAAACTCACCACGGTAACCGATAAGTCCTCGTGATGGGATGAGGAACTCAAGTCTTGTAAATCCGCCGCCAATAGATGACATTCCCTGAAGTTCACCCTTACGGTTGCTGAGCTTCTGGATAACATTTCCTGAGAAATCGTCAGGAACATCAATATAAGCACGCTCCATAGGCTCTAACTTTTTGCCGCGTTCGTCTGTCTTATAGAGAACTTCTGCCTTACTTACGGCAAATTCATAACCCTCACGGCGCATATTTTCGATAAGTACTGAAAGATGGAGCTCACCACGGCCTGAAACCTTAAAACTGTCAGTATTTTCAGTTTCTTCAACTCTTAAACTTACATCATGGTTTAATTCGCTGAAAAGTCTGTCACGAAGATGTCTTGAAGTGACAAATTTTCCCTCCTGACCGGCAAGCGGGCTGTCATTTACTATGAAATGCATTGCTATTGTTGGCTCAGAAATCTTCTGGAATGGGATTGCTACGGGATTTTCAGGAGAGCATAAAGTATCTCCGATATGAATATCTGCAATACCTGAGATGGCAACGATAGAACCGATACCTGCTTCTTTGACTTCCACTTTATTAAGTCCGTCAAACTCATAAAGTTTGCTTATCTTTACACGCTGCATCTTGTCTTTATCATGATGATTCACGATAACAACATCCTGGTTTACGCTGACTTTTCCATTGTCCACTTTACCGATACCGATACGACCTACATATTCATTGTAGTCAATAGTGCTGATAAGCACCTGTGTTCCGGCATCAGGATCACCCTCAGGGGCAGGGATGTAGTCAAGAATAGTCTCAAAGAGAGGAACCATGTCTTTTCCTTCTTCATCCATACTGTAAGATGCGATACCTGCTTTTGCTGAAGCATAGATAAATGGGCAGTCAAGCTGTTCCTCGCTTGCATCAAGGTCGATGAATAATTCAAGCACCTCATCTACAACTTCGGCAGGGCGTGCTTCCGGACGGTCTATTTTGTTGATGCAGACAATAACCGGAAGATTAAGTTCTAAAGCCTTTTTCAGAACGAATTTAGTCTGAGGCATAGCACCTTCAAAGGCATCGACTACAAGTACAACACCGTTTACCATTTTAAGTACACGCTCAACTTCTCCACCAAAATCAGCATGTCCCGGTGTGTCAATAATGTTAATCTTAGTATCTTTATATGTGATAGCAGTGTTTTTAGATAAGATAGTGATACCGCGTTCTCTTTCTATATCACCTGAATCCATTACTCTTTCAGCGACTTCCTGATTAGAACGGAAAACACCACTCTGTTTGAGCAGCTCATCTACCAATGTAGTCTTACCGTGGTCTACATGGGCGATGATAGCAATGTTTCTTATATCCTCGCGTTTAATATTCATTATATTGCCTCCATTATTAAAATTTCATACAAAAAAGTTCACAGATATTTATTATATCGAAAAAAGTCGTTATATACAAGATATAAAAATTAACAAAAATGTAATCAAAAAGAGAATAATATAGTGTAAAATAGTTATTATCTTTTAAAATATCAAAAATATATGGATATTTTTGTAAAAAAGATGTATTTTATAATAGAGATGTCGAAAAATGATATACTTAAATAAGGAGATAGGGGGAATTTACTGTTCTAAAAAAGATAAAATGTCATATAATTTATTAAAACAAAATACAAGCGGGTCATAACACACCTGCAAAATAATGGAGGAAAAGAAAATATGTTGGATAAAGTGTTTACGAATAACCAGGTAACTATTGCAGGAGAAGTTGTAAGTGATTTTACTTTCAGCCATGAAATCTATGGTGAGAATTTTTTCTTAGTGAACATAGCGGTAAGCAGACTCAGCGATTCATGTGATATTATTCCGGTTATGGTATCAGACAGACTTATGGATGTTAAGGGCGATTATAAGGGATGTATCTTACAGGCAAGCGGTCAGTTCAGATCCTATAACAGACATGAGGAGACTAAGAACAGACTTGTTTTATCAGTTTTTGCAAGAGAGGTATCATTTGTTGAAATTCCGGAGGGAGAACAAAATCCTAACCACATATTCCTTGACGGATATGTATGTAAGAAACCGGTATATAGAAAAACACCTCTTGGCAGAGAGATAGCAGATGTATTGCTTGCAGTAAACAGACCGTATGGCAAATCAGATTATATTCCATGTATCTGCTGGGGAAGAAATGCAAGATATGCAGACCAGTTTGAAGTTGGTGCACATGTTCAGCTCTGGGGCAGGATTCAAAGCAGGGAATATCAGAAAAAGATTGATGAGGAAGTTTATGAAAAGAGGATTGCATATGAGGTGTCAGTAAGTAAACTTGAGTATCTCTCAGAGGAATGACAATCTTATTTATAAGAAAATTTATCAATGAACCTTGTGACAGGTTCAGCTTAAAAGTTTCTGACGAAACTAAGAAAAATGAGGTTAAGGATAGAGAGGTATAATCATAATAAACATAATAACATACATTACTGACTAAGGAATTAAAAAAATAAGGTAGATTTTTTAAAATAAATGTGATAGAATGGCTAGAGTTGACGATGGTATTTTGTAAAGTCGTTATCTGGCCATTCTTATTATTAAATTAAGAATCCGGAAAGAAATGAGGGAAAAATGGGAAAAAGAATAGTTCAGGTTTTTTACGGACCGGGCAAGGGAAAGACTTCTGCTGCCGTAGGACAGTGCATCAGGGCGGCGAGTCTCGGACAATCAGTTATAATCATTCAGTTTCTTAAGGGAAAGGATGCAGAGGAGTTTAATTTCCTTGAAAGACTTGAACCTGACATAAAGCTGTTCAGGTTTGAAAAATCTGAGGAATCATATGATCTTCTTTTGCCATCACAGCAAAAAGAGGAAAAGCAGAATATCCTCAATGGATTTAATTTTGCAAAGAAAGTCATTGATACGGGTGAGTGCGATGTATTAGTGCTCGATGAAGTTTTAGGACTTTTAGATATTGGTCTTATAGAAGTTTCGGATATAATAAAGCTGATAGAACTCCGTGATGATTATACAAGACTTGTGCTTACAGGAAGAAATCTGCCTGAGGAACTTAGAGAGTATGTTAATATCATATCAAAACTTGATCTTGAGAAAGATGACATGAAATAAATTTCATGAAATAAATTTGATTTAAAAAGTACACAACAAGTGTAACTATTTTGAATATAATATTATATACATAATTGATGAGGAGGAGATAGTTATGTCTATTTTTACCGGTGCAGGTGTTGCACTTATCACACCTATGCATGAAGATGGCTCTATAAACTATGATGAGATGGAGCGCATCGTTAATTATCAGATTGAAAACGGAACAGACGCCATAATAGTTTGTGGAACAACAGGCGAAGCATCTACCATGACACACGAGGAACATATTGAAACAATAAAAGCATGTGTTGAGATGACAAAGAAGCGCATACCGGTTATTGCAGGTACAGGCTCAAATTGCACTGACACGGCGATTTATTTATCCAAAGAGGCACAGAGAGTTGGTGCTGACGGAATATTAGTTGTATCTCCTTATTATAATAAAGCGACACAGAATGGTCTTAAAAAGCATTTTACTGCTATTGCGGGCAGCGTTGATATTCCTATGATACTCTACAATATTCAGGGTAGAACAGGTGTGAACATCCAGCCAAAAACAATAGCTTCACTTGCTAAGGAAGTAGAGAATATTGTTGCTGTAAAAGAAGCGTCAGGAGATCTTTCGCAGGTTGCAAACATTATATATGAATCAGAGGGCAGAATCGATGTATATTCAGGTAATGACGACCAGATAGTTCCAATCGTGGCATTAGGAGGCAAGGGAGTTATCTCAGTTCTCTCTCATGTTGCACCAAAAGAAACTCATGATATTGTTGCAAAACTTATGGCAGGTGATGTAAAGGGAAGTCAGGAGCTTCAGATAAAACTCCTTCCTGTCATCCATGCACTTTTCAGCGAGGTAAATCCTATTCCTGTAAAGGCAGCAATGAATATGCTTGGTTTCAATGTAGGCTCACTTCGTATGCCGCTTTCAGAAATGGAGGATGCTCATAAGGAAGTCCTCAGACAGGCATTAAAAGATGCAGGATTTAATGTAGTTGCATAATTTTTCAAGGCAGATATATGTTTATTTATTAAAACATAAACACCCGTGAAAAATATGTATAAGCAAGATATTATTGGAAATAATGATAAAAACGGGCAGGTCATTTGGTCTGCCCTTTTAAAAAATGGAGGATAAAATGACAAACATAATAATGTTAGGATGTAACGGCCGCATGGGTCAGATGATAACAGATATAGTTGCAAAGGATGACGAAGCACAGATAGTTGCCGGAATTGACATAGTAAACAACAGAGAAAATCCATACCCCGTCTTTACTGATATAAAAGACTGCGATGTAAAAGCTGATGCAATCATTGATTTCTCATCTGCAAACGGGTTTGAGGAGAGAATGGATTACGCAGTGGACAAGCAGGTACCTATTATTGTATGCTCAACAGGTTTGTCAGATGAACAGCTTGATTATCTCAAAGAAGCAAGTAAAAAAGTAGCTGTATTGAAATCAGCAAATATGTCACTTGGTGTAAATCTTTTAATAAAGCTTGTAAAAGAAGCTGCAAAAAAACTTGCAACAGAGGGATTTGATGTTGAGATAGTTGAAAAGCATCACAACCAGAAACTTGATGCACCGTCAGGTACGGCACTTGCACTTGCAGACTCCATCAATGATGAGATGGGCGGACAGTATGAATATGTATATGACCGTTCTAAAGTAAGACAGAAGCGTGACAAAAAAGAACTCGGTATCTCGGCTGTAAGAGGCGGTACTATAGTCGGAGAACATGATGTTATATTTGCGGGAACAGATGAAGTTGTTACATTCTCACATACGGCATATTCAAGAGCCGTATTTGCAAAGGGTTCTGTTACCGCAGCTAAATTTATCAAAGGAAAGGCTGCAGGTCTTTATGACATGGCAGATGTTTTGATGTAATGGAAATCGGAACGATAATTGATGTGGTATTAGCATTTGTATTTATGGTATCTATTGTGAGTGGCTGGCACCAGGGACTTGTCATGAAAGTGGCAAGTCTTATAGTTGTAGTCATCTCATATGTTTTCTCGGGGATGTTGTCAAAGATGATATCCCCTTATATTGCTGAACTTATAACACAGCAGATATCCCCTGATATACAGTTTGTAAAGGGTGGCATACTCAGTGTGACCGAGGCGTTTTCATATACGGTTATATTTATGCTTATATTTTTTGTTGTAAGGTATTTTTTCAGAAGACTTATAAAAATATTTAAGCTGATAGACCATATTCCGGTAATCGGATTTGTAAATAAGGTCGGCGGGGCGGTTGCAGGATTTCTCGTGGATTTTATGATAATATATGTCATCTGTATGTTTTTGTTTTCGGTGATACCATCATCTGTATTTGATAATATCGGACTTACGAAATCAGTTATCCATAATACCATATTATTATCGGTCTTTGTACCATAGAGGGACACTAACTGTTTTGATGATTTAAGAGGAGTTGATGAAAAAGAAAATGAATAAGATAAATTATCAGCTTGAACTGGATAAGATAATAAAAAAATTGCAAAAAGATAATAAGACGCCAACACTTCTTATGCACAGTTGTTGTGCACCTTGCAGCAGTTATTGTCTTAGTTACCTTGCAGAATATTTTAAGATAACTATTTTTTATTATAATCCTAATATCTCACCTTTAGAAGAATATCAGAAGAGAGTAAATGAACAAAAAAGACTGATAAGTGAACTTCCGGTAAAAAATAAGATATGTTTTGAGGAAGGAAAATATGATCCGCAGACTTTTTTTGATATGTCAAAAGGACTTGAGGATGTACCTGAGGGTGGCATCAGATGTTTTAAGTGTTATGAATTAAGACAGAGAGAAGCTGCCATATATGCAAAAAAGCACGGCTTTGACTATTTTACTACTACATTGTCTATCAGTCCGCATAAGAATGCCGGAAAATTAAATGAGATAGGTCTTAAACTTGAACAGGAATATGGTATAAATTATCTCGTATCAGACTTTAAGAAGAAAGGTGGATATTTAAAGTCAATAGAATATTCAAAGAAATATGACCTTTACCGTCAAAATTATTGTGGCTGTATTTACAGTAGGGCAGAGGCAGAAAAACGCATGAAACAAGAGGGATGATTGTTGTCGTCTGCCGATAAAATCGCAATTATAAACGGCAGACGATTATGGAGGAAGATATGACTGAGATATGGGACATATATGACAGATATGGTAACAGGACAGGACGCACGATGAAAAGAGGTATCCCGAAAGAGGGAGATTATATGTTATGTGTACATATGTATCTATTGGCTTCTGATAATAGATTTCTTATTCAGAAGCGTTCGGAAAATAAAGAGTCGCATCCCGGTGAGTGGGATATAACCGGAGGAGCTGCGATTTCGGGTGAGAGCAGCGTTGATGCCATATTACGGGAGACAGAGGAAGAAGTCGGGATAAAATTAGACGAAAAAGATTTATATTATGCAGGGCGGTTTGTAAAGGAACGCCGGATAATAGAGATTTTTTTTGCTAAAAAAGATTTTGAACTGCCAGACTGTCACATCCAGAAAGAAGAAGTCGACAAAGTAGCATTTGTTTCCTATGATGAACTTGTCGGTGATATACTTATGAAGCGTGGACGAAGCAGAGAGTATGTCGAACTGGTCAGTAAGGCGGCAATGGAGTTTTTGCATGGAGAAAACAGTTAAATGAGTGTGGTTTGCAAAAAGTAAACAGGAAGGTGCATATGTAAAAAGGTACTTAACAATACAATGAGCAAGCTTGTGTATTATTGACTTATCTTTTTTTGGCTGAACTGTTACCAAATAAAAAATATTCTCATTTCATGCACTTTACTTTTTTCTTTCGACATGATAAAATACTCCGGTAATGAGTAGCACAGACAATCGCGGCTGCAAATGCCGAAAGGCTGCAGGTGAGGAAAGTCCGGGCTTCATAGGGCAGGATGCCGGATAACGTCCGGTGGAGGTGACTCCCAGGCAAGTGCAACAGAAAATAACCGCCTGCTATAGCAGGTAAGGGTGAAAAGGCGAGGTAAGAGCTCACCGCACTTCTGGTAACAGAAGCGGCTGTGTAAACCCCATCCGAAGCAAGACCGAACAGAGATGATACGGCTGCCCGTCGTGTCTCGGGTAGGTTGCTTGAGCCTGGTGGCAACATCAGGTCTAGATAGATGATTGTTTTGATACAGAACTCGGCTTATAGTGTTACTCATTCATTTTTTGATATGAAAATTTATTGTTTTTATATTATGATGCAGGGGTCAGAATATTTTTTGACACCAATATAATAACAAAAGATTATATAAGATATTTGCATAACATATCAAAAGTTATGTGGGTATATGTGAAAATATAGAAAAAGAGGAATACAGTCATGCCACTTACACCAATGATGCAAAAATATATGGAAACCAAAGAGGAATACAAAGATTGTATTCTTTTTTATCGCTTAGGGGATTTTTATGAGATGTTCTTTGATGATGCAAAGATATGTTCAAAAGAACTTGAACTTACCCTTACCGGAAAAAGCTGCGGTCTTGAAGAGAGAGCACCTATGTGCGGAGTTCCTTTTCATGCTGTAGATACATACCTTAACAAACTTGTCAGCCGTGGTTACAAGGTGGCAATATGTGAGCAGGTTGAAGATCCAAAGCAGGCGAAAGGTCTTGTGAAACGTGCTGTCGTTAGGATTGCGACCCCAGGAACAAATCTAAATACGCAGTCGCTTGATGAGACAAAGAATAATTATCTCATGTGCATTGTATATACAACAAATGCATATGGTGTTTCATATGTTGATGTTACAACGGGTGAATATTATGTGACAGAGTTTGACAGTGAAAATAAACTGCTTGATGAGATTTTTAAGACCGCACCGTCAGAAATTATATGCAATGATTCATTTCTTGTATCAGGAATTGACCTTGAGGAACTTCATATACGATTAAATGTTGTCGTATCGGCGGTTGATAACTGGCATTTTGATGAGAGCAAATGTGAGCAGGCACTTATGGAGCATTTCGGTGTATCGTCACTTGACGGGCTTGGTCTCGCCGATTACAGTATCGGCATAACTGCCGCCGGAGCTGTTATGCAGTATCTTACGGAGACACAGAAGACTTCGATGGATCACATTACATCCATAAAGCCTTACATCACAAATCACTATATGCTTCTTGACCGCTCAACAAGAAGAAATCTTGAACTTTGTGAAACGATGCGTGAAAAATCAAAGAGAGGTTCGTTATTCTGGATTCTTGATAAGACTAAGACGGCTATGGGTGCGAGACTTTTAAGAAACTCCATTGAACAGCCGCTTATAGATATAGATGAGATAAATACACGGCTTGATATAATATCTGAGTTTAATGATAATGCTATATCAAGAGAGGAGTTAAGAGAGTATTTGAGTCCTATATACGATATAGAAAGGCTTATAAGCAAGATAAGTTATAAGAGTGCTAATCCCAGAGATCTTATCGCTTTCAGACAGTCACTCTCAATGCTTCCACATATTAAATATGTACTTTCCTCATTTTCTCAGTCAAAATTAAAAGAGTACGGTGTAAATCTTGATGACCTTTCAGATATTTATAAACTTATTGATGAGTCAATTATTGAAGAACCGCCTATAACAGTGAGGGAGGGCGGGATTATAAAGGATGGTTTTAATGAGGAAGTTGACCGGTTAAGGAAGGCAAAAACTGAGGGCAAACAGTGGATAGCTGACCTGACGGAAGAGGAAAAAGAAAAAACCGATATTAAAAATCTTAAGATTAAATATAACAAAGTATTTGGCTATTTCTTTGAGGTCACAAATTCATATAAAAATCTTGTTCCACCTGAGTGGACGGTTAAACAGACTTTGTCAAATTGTGAGAGATATATCACACCGAGACTTAAGGAACTTGAAGATACGATTCTTGGTGCCGAGGAGAAACTTTTCACGCTTGAATACAATATATTTAATGAAACACTTGATGCTATTTACAGCGAGATAGGCAGGATACAGCAGGCGGCAAAGATAATCGCACAGATAGATATGTTTGCATCTATGGCTGTTGTAGCTGAGCAGAATAATTATGTAAGACCTGACATGAGTAAGGATGGATGTATTGATATAAAGAATGGCCGTCATCCTGTTGTTGAAAAGATGATAAAGAATGATATGTTTATCTCAAATGATACATTTCTTGACGATGACAGTCATCGCATTGCAATAATCACGGGACCTAATATGGCTGGTAAATCTACATATATGCGCCAGACGGCACTTATCGTTCTTATGGCACAGATTGGCTCGTTCGTTCCGGCAGAGAGTGCAAAGATAGGTATTGTTGACAGGATATTTACAAGAGTAGGTGCATCAGATGACCTTGCGAGCGGACAGAGTACATTTATGGTTGAGATGACGGAGGTTTCAAATATACTCAGAAATGCAACGAAAAACAGCCTTATAATTCTTGACGAGATAGGCAGGGGGACTTCTACTTTTGACGGTCTTTCGATTGCGTGGGCTGTAGTCGAGTACATAGCAAACACGAAACTTCTCGGAGCAAAGACGCTTTTTGCAACGCATTACCACGAGCTTACAGAACTTGAGGGCAAGCTTGACAGCGTGAATAATTACTGTATTGCTGTCAAAGAGCAGGGGGACGATATTGTTTTCCTCAGAAAGATAATAAAAGGCGGTGCAGATAAGAGTTATGGAATACAGGTTGCAAAACTTGCAGGTGTTCCTGAGACGGTGCTTAACAGGGCAAAAGAGCTGGTTGAAAAATTAAGTAACAACGATATTGCAAATAAGGCAAAAGAGATAGATGTAGAGTACGAACCTGAAGATTATAATTATGATATAGAAAAACAGACTACTCATAAAAAGAGAGGCAGAAAAAAGACATCGTCAGAAATAGAGTCAGAACAGATGGGACAGATTTCTATGTTTGACATGGGCAGTTCAAATGTAAAGACAGAGGACATAATAATTGAACTTCATGATCTTGATCTTTCGACAACGACACCTATTGATGCCATGAATATTTTGTATAAGATGCAGATGAAATTAAAGCAACGGATGTAAACATGAAAAGTAATTTTAAGTCAGCTAAAAACGCTGACTAATAATTACTATGTTTCATGTCAAAAAAACTCATATCAGAGTTTTTTCATGTGCAAAAAACAGCACAAGGATAAAGATGTAAACATGAAAAGTAATTTTAAAAGAGAGGAGGAGTAAAATATGTCTATTATATTACTGGATCAGGATACTATTAATAAGATAGCGGCGGGCGAGGTTATTGAAAGACCTATGGCTGTTGTTAAGGAGCTTGTTGAAAATTCGATTGATGCCGGTGCTAATATGGTTACGGTTGAGATTAAGGATGGTGGCAAGTCTTTTATGCGTATTACTGATAATGGTTCAGGCATTGAGAGGGATGATATAGAACTTGCTTTTACTCCTCACGCAACGAGCAAGATAAAAGGTGCAACGGATCTTTTAGGTGTTTCAACTCTGGGATTCAGAGGTGAAGCTCTTGCGAGTGTGGCGGCTGTTTCACAGCTTGAAATGATAACTAAGGTTAAGAGAGAAGATGTGGGTTACAGATACCGGATTGATGGAGGTGAGAGTAAGGAAATTGAACAGGTTGGATGTCCTGACGGTACTACATTTATCATACAGAATCTATTTTATAATACACCCGCAAGGCTTAAATTTCTTAAATCGCACCAGACAGAAGCAGGTTATATAGGCAGTGTTATTGAGAGGCTTGCTCTTTCTCATCCGGAAATTTCGTTTAGATTTATAAATCAGGGACAGACAAAACTTCACACTTCTGGAAATGGAAATCTCAAAGATACCATTTACCAGATATATGGCAGGGATATAACTTCAAACTTACTTACTGTTGACCTTACAAGTGAGATTTGTAATATTGGAGGTTTTATAGGAAAGCCTGTTGTTTCCAGAGGAAACAGAGCATATATAAATTATTTCATAAATGGAAGATATATAAAAAGCAATATAATCAACCGTGCGATAGAGGAGGCTTATAAGCCGTTTACGATGCAGCACAGATATCCGTTTACAGTGCTTCATTTTCATATAGAACCGGAATTTATAGATGTTAATGTGCATCCACAGAAGATGGAGATAAGATTTACAAATGAGAGAGAACTCTATAAGACAATCTATGAATGTATATCAGACAGGCTTACACACAGGGAATTTATTCCTGATGTAACTTTTGAAGAAGATAAAAAAGACGGCGGAAAATTGAAAACAGATAGTGCTGTAAATGATACGGTGTCAAAAGATTATCCTAAAAAAAATAGTATAGATACAACTGACAAAACAGAAGTAAAAAAAGATATTGACGAAGCTGATACTTTATCAAGGATTGGAAAAGCAGAACTTCACAGACCTGATGCGGGTCAGCGGAAAAAGATGTTTGCCGATCTTATGGGACAGGTGGAAAAACTTGATAATAATACTGAAACATCTTTAAAATATAGTAAAGAAAATCAGGCTGCGGAAAATATAAACATAACAAAAAACAGACCTGATATATTAGAGGATGATAATTTATCACAGGATAATTTCACAGCTTCGGATAAGAAAAACACAGGATTAAATTCAGAAAGTGTACAGCAGGATGACAAATCCGATAGGCAGCAGACGCAGGATTTAAAGGAAAAAACAAAATCAGACGGCTCATTTAATGGTATGGCGGCTTCAAAAAATCTTGATATGCTTCATGAGAAAGCAGCCTACAATATAAAACAGGAAACTCTTTTTGAAACAGGTGTCTTAAAAGAGGACAGGACAAAGGATATAAGGATAGTGGGACAGGTGTTTTCAACATATTGGATATTGCAATATGAGGACAGTATGTATATGGTTGACCAGCACGCCGCACACGAAAAGGTTTTATACGAACGATTTATGAAACAGATAGCTGAGCATAAGCCGATGGTTCAGATGGTAAATCCGCCTATTGTTCTAAGTCTTTCAATGCTTGAACAGCAGATGGTTGACGATAATATAGAAGTATTTGACGAACTCGGATATAAGATAGAGTCATTTGGCGGCAGGGAATATATTGTGACAGGCATTCCTGCACAGCTTCCTGATATAGCGACTACGGATTTACTGATGGAAATTATTGACGACCTTGCAAATGGTAAGACAAATCTTTCAAAGGATATACTTCTTGAGAGAGTTGCGACAATGTCATGTAAGGCGGCGGTGAAGGGAAATAATGAACTTCCACTTGAGCAGGCACATGAACTTTTGAAGGAGCTTATGTCGCTTGAAAATCCGTATAATTGCCCGCATGGCAGACCTACAATGATACGCATGAGTAAATATGAACTGGAAAAGAAGTTTAAACGAGTTGTTTAAGAAATATATTATATGAGTTGTAATGAAGTAAGAGAGATGGAGGGATAGTATGTCTGATAACAAAAAACCTCTTATAATAATTACGGGGCCTACGGCGGTGGGAAAGACGGAGCTTTCGATAGCTCTTGCTAAAAGGATTGGCGGGGAGATAATTTCAGCCGATTCAATGCAGGTCTATAGGCATATGGACATAGGTACTGCAAAGATAATGCCTGATGAAATGCAGGGGGTGAAACATTATCTTATAGATGAGTTAGAGCCTGACGAGGAGTTTAATGTCACAATTTTTAAACAGAAATGTGACAGATATATTGAAGAGATATACAGTCATGGCAATATTCCGATAATAGTCGGGGGGACAGGCTTTTATATACAGGCGGTGCTTTATGATATAGATTTTACAAAGACTGAGACAGATGATGCTTACAGGAAAGAACTTCAGAAATTTGCCGATGAACACGGAAATGAAGCATTGCATGACCGATTAAAAGAAATTGATGAAAAAGCAGCAGAGCAGATTCATCCAAACAATGTAAAAAGAGTCATAAGGGCGTTGGAATATTTTGAGCAGACAGGGGAGAAAATATCTGAGCACAATGACGAACAGCATCAAAATGAGTCACCGTTTGATTTCAGATATTATGTTTTGAGACTGCCGAGAGAAATTTTGTATGAGCGTATAAATAAGCGCGTTGATATTATGAGAGCGGCAGGCCTTACAGAGGAAGTAAAAAAACTTATGGATATGGGCTGTACTAAGGATATGGTATCAATGCAGGGAATAGGTTACAGGCAGATAATTGATGCATTTGAGCAAAAATGCAATATGGACGAAGCTTATGAGAGGATAAAACTTGATACAAGGCATTTTGCTAAAAGGCAGTTTACATGGTTTAACAGGGAAAAGACAGTTACATGGATAGACAAGGACAAATTTAGGGATGAAAATGAACTTTTGGACTATTGTTTATCGGATATGGAAGATATATTGCTAAATAATCAACTTATGGAGGAAAGAAAGATGAGTAATCTGTTAAAAGAACAGTATATGTCAGCAGGCATAACAGAGGAAGTATATGATTTTTGCGACAGGATAGCAGACGGATTAAAAGAAAGATTTGAAAAAATAGATGAGGTTGCACAGATAAATCAGATAAAGGTTCTTTGTGCCATGCAGAAAGAAAGAGTCAGTGCAGGATGTTTTGAGTCATCTACAGGTTATGGATATGATGATCTTGGCAGGGAAACTCTTGAAGCAGTATATGCCGATGTATTTCATGCCGAATCGGCACTTGTCCGTCCGCAGCTTACCTGCGGAACACACGCACTTACTACGGCTTTATCAGCGATATTAAGACCGGGTGACGAGCTTTTGACTCCTGTTGGGAAACCTTACGATACACTGGAGGGTGTCATAGGAATAAAGGGTGATGACAATCCGCCGGGATCACTTAAGGAATTTGGTATAAGCTACAGACAGGTTGACCTTTTAGAGGATGGTTCATTTGATTTTGATGCGATAAAGGAAGCCATAAACGACAAGACAAAACTTGTCACTATCCAGCGCTCAAAGGGATATGCGACAAGACCTACACTTTCTGTTAAGCGAATCGGAGAGCTTATTTCATTTATCAAATCAATAAAACCGGAAGTAATATGTATGGTTGATAACTGCTATGGTGAATTTGTCGAGACAATAGAACCGACAGACGTGGGAGCAGATATGTGTGTAGGTTCTCTTATCAAAAATCCGGGTGGCGGTCTTGCACCTATAGGCGGTTATATTGTAGGAAAAAAAGAGCTTATTGACCTGTGTGCTTACAGACTTACTGCACCGGGACTTGGCAAGGAAGTAGGTGCCACACTCGGTGTGAACAGGGTATTCTTTCAGGGATTTTTCCTTGCACCGACTGTTACGGCAGGAGCATTAAAAGGTGCGATATTTGCTGCAAATGTATATGAGAAACTCGGATACAAAGTTGTTCCTGACAGCACGGAGTCAAGACATGACATTATTCAGGCGGTGACTCTGGGTTCGCCGGAAGCAGTTATCGCATTTTGCAAGGGTATTCAGGCTGGTTCGCCTGTTGACAGCCATGTTGCACCGGAGCCATATGCGATGCCGGGTTATCACAGTGATGTTATCATGGCAGCAGGGGCATTTATACAGGGCTCCTCAATAGAACTCAGTGCGGATGGTCCTATAGAGCCGCCATTTGCCGTATATTTCCAGGGAGGGCTTACATGGTATCATGCGCGCTTCGGTATTACAATGTCGCTGCAATATATGAAAAATGAAGGACTTATCAGTCAATTGTAATAAAAACTTAAAAAATAGCATTTTTTGTTGAAAAATGGCATTTATTGATGCAAAAATAAGAAAAATACATACATTTTTCATATATGAATGCTATACAAAGAATTTTTTTTGTGATAACATTATTATTGTGTGATTTAAAAGTCATTTTCCTTTTACAATATAAATCTTATCTGCATTGTATGGTTTTAAGAGATAAGGTTGTGTCTGACTGCACCTTGTGTGCGTATAGCTGCACATAATGATATGGAAAAGGAGAATATTTGATGATTAAAACAAATATAAAACAGCTTCCGTTATCAGAAAGACCGTATGAGAAATGTCTGAAATACGGTGCGTCGAGCCTTTCAGATGCGGAGTTGCTGGCTGTCATCATAAGAACAGGTACAAAAAAAGAAAATTCTATTCAGCTTGCATCAAGAGTGATAAACGAAATTCCGGGCAAAAAAATAAGCGGATTGTTTCAGATGTCGGTTGCACAGCTTGTGGATATACATGGCATAGGAAATGCAAAGGCAGTACAACTCCTTAGTCTTACGGAGATAACAAAGCGTATGATGTCTTCTGCACTGGCTGAGACAGACTTCATATGTGATGAGCCTGAAAAGACGGCACTTCGTTTTATGCCGGAAATGCGTTTTGAGGAAACTGAACAGGTAAGGCTTCTTATATTAAATGGAAGAAATGCTCTTGTTAAAGATATTATATTGTCGAATGGTTCTTTCAACGCTGCTATGGCATCACCCAGAGAGATATTTTATAATGCCCTCAAAAATAAAGCAGTTTCAATTATTGTGATGCATAATCATCCGTCAGGAGATCCGACACCGAGTAGGGAAGATATTCTTATAACAAAACGCCTTATTGAGACGGGAAAACTTATTGGAATAGAATTACTTGACCACATAATACTGGGTGACAACCGGTATGTAAGTTTAAAAGAAAGCGGTTTAGCATTTTAACCGTATATAAAAAGGAGATTTTGTAATGGCACAAAAGATCTATGGTATAGACTTTGGAACAGATACCATCAAGATATATAAAAAAGGACAGGGGATAATCCTTATAGAAAAGAATGTAGTTTCCACTGTAGGAAAAGAGAGAAGACCTGTCGCAATCGGTGAGGAAGCATATGAAATGTTTGAAAAGGTTCCGCCGAGCATAAATGTTTCATTTCCGTTAAGTCATGGTGTTGTATCAAAGATAGATGACATGATAGCATTGTGGAATTTCATGGGGGCGAAAATATCACGCAGCAGGAGAATGAAAGGATTTCAGTTTTACATTGCTGTTCCGGCTGATATAACAGAGGTTGAAAAGTTTGCATATTCAAGGATTATATCAGAAAGTGAGTCAAAGCCTAAAAAGGTCTGTCTCATAGATAAACCGATAGCAGATGCCTATGGTCTTGGTCTTGATGTTGAAAAGGCAAATGGGATACTTATCGTAAATATTGGTGCTGACACAACGGAGATCAGTGTCTTAAGCTGTGGAGGAATAGTGGTGTCAAAACTTCTGCCATACGGTGGCAAATATTTTGACGATCAGATAAAAAGCTATATAAGAAAACAGTATAATTTTGTTATAGGATTAAAAACTGCGGAACACATAAAAAAAGAGCTTGTAACTGCATTCCCAATGCAGGGAGAGCTGGAAGTTATGGGGCGGGATGTTGTCAAGGGACTTCCGGGAAAACAGCTTATCAAAGCAACAGAGATTTTTCCACTTGTAAATGATGTTTTTTATGAAATTGCAATATCAATTAAGACCATGTTAGAGAGGACTCCTCACGAAATATCACATGAAATAGTACATAATGGTGTATATCTCACGGGGGGATCATCATGGATAAACGGTCTTGACCAGCTTATTGCAAATGAGACATTTCTTAAAGTTAATACTACAAAAAATGCACAAAAAACGGTTGTGACAGGTCTTGGGTATCTTGCCGAACATCCGAAACTTGCAGCAGGCTATGCAGTCGAAATTAAATAGTTGCAGCATACATCTACAGTGTAAACAGTAAAGCTAAATAAAGGAAGGAATAAAGTAATGCGCAAAAAGACTAAAATGATTATAGATCCCAAATACATTCTGATCGCCATTTCTGTCATCTGTGCTATCCTGATAGTAGTATCATTTAAATTTCAGGATAAAATAGAACCTGTTCGTTCTATCGTTGGCGGTGTTGTAACACCTATGCAAAAAGGAATCAATACTATCGGAGTTAAAATATCCGACAAACTTGAATATGTAAACAGTGTTAAAAAGCTTACAAAGGAAAATAAAAAATTAAAAGATAAACTAGCTGAGACAAATGCTGAAAATAAGCTTTTACAGCAGGACAAGTATGAACTTGAAAATTTCCGAAAGCTGTATTCACTTGATGAGCAATATGCAAAATATCCGAAAGTGGCTGCAAGAGTTATAAGCGGCGAACCTGACAACTGGTACAATGAATTTATAATTGATAAAGGAACTGATGACGGTCTTGCAAAAAACATGAATGTTATGGCGGGTGACGGTCTTGTAGGACGAATCGTTGATGCAAATAAATCATATTCAAGAGTGCGTTCTATAGTTGATGATTCAAGCGAAGTGAGCGGAAGTTTTCTAAAAACTTCTGATAAATGTATAGTATCAGGAAATCTCTCAATGATGAAAGAGGGAAAGATACAGATAAGCGGACTCGACAGAGATGCAAAAGTAAAAGACGGTTATGAAGTTGTGACATCACAGATAAGCAGTGTATATCTTCCTGGAATACTCATTGGATATGCAAAAAACATAAAGAAAGATTCGACAAATATTACACAGTCAGGCTATCTTGTGCCTGCTGCTGATTTTTCAAGTCTTGATATGGTACTTGTCATAACAAAAGTTAAAAATTCAAAAGACTTAGAGGAGATTCTTGGTAAATGAAAAACTATGTAAGTATGTTCGTTATGATTATTGTAGGATTTATACTACAGACTACATTGTTCAGACATTTGCGGATTGCAGGTGTTTCTCCAAATATACTTGTTATACTTACGGCGATAGCAGGAACGATGTACGGACAGTATTGTGGTTTGTTCACCGGTGTAGTATCCGGATTATTTGTTGATGTGATGTTTAGTTCTATTATCGGAGTAAATATCTTCATATATGCCGTAATCGGATTTATTACCGGAATGACAAATAAGATGTATATAGAAGATGATTTTATATTTCCGACAATGACTATTGCTATCGGAGATATTATATACGGAGTATTATTTTATGTACTCAAGTTTCTTTTGAGGGGAAGACTCAGACTTACAGAGTATTTAATAAACACTATAATTCCTGAATTGATATATACAATTATCCTCGGAGTGATAGTATTTAAGTTTGCACACTGGCTGGATAGAAAATTAAATCCTCCGGAACCGGTGCATCTTGGTGTAGAAACAAAACCTGATGATGAACAGTAATAACTATAAAAGCAAAAAAGTAACTTGTTGAAAGAGAGGTTACCCATGTGGAACACATTTAAAGATTTCGTAAAAGGATTATTTAATTCTCGTATTGCGATAGTCGTAATTGTCTATCTGTTGTTTTTTGCGATACTTGGTAATCGTTTGTTTATGCTTCAGATTGTAGATGGTGAAAAATATGCCAGCGAAGCAGAAAAAAGTACACGAAAAACAAGAACAATAAAGGCAACGAGAGGAAATATATACGATTGCAATCATAATTTGCTTGCTTACAACAAATTATCACATAACATAACTTATGAAGAGACTGATGTTACGGCAAAAATGACATCAGAAGAAAGAAATGATATGATATATAAACTGATATGCGTGATAGAAAGCAATGGCGGAACACTTTCGGTTGATTCATATATGAAGCTAAACAGTGATGGTGAGCCGGAATTTACGGTATCGGGTAATACTCTTTTAAGATATAAAGCTGAGGTTTATTCAAAAACTGTTACGGAATTAAAGAAAAAAGAAAATAAAAAGCTGCTCAACGCAACTGCAAAGGATATATACAAATTTTTAAGATATGATACTTCCGTAAACAGTCCGAAATTTGATATATCAGACAAATATGACGATAAAATGGCGATGAAGATATTAGACATCAGGTATGCTATATTTATTAACAGGTATCAGAAATATCTTCCAATCACGATAGCTAAAAATGTAAATGACAAAACGGTTGCGGCAATAAAAGAAAATAATGATGAACTTATAGGTGTAAATATTACAGAGGATACTAAGCGTGTCTACAACAAGAGCAAATATTTTGCACATATTTTAGGATATACGGGAGCAATATCTTCTGAAAAACTTGATACAATAAATAAAAAAAATAAAAAAACAGATTATACGATTGATGACCAGGTTGGAATATCGGGACTCGAAAGTGTATATGAGGATCAGCTTAAAGGAAAAAAAGGTAAGGAGGTACTTAGCATAAATTCAAGTACAAGCCGCATTGTTTCAGTTGATGAAACTAAAAATCCGGTGGCGGGGGATGATTTGTACCTTACTATAGATGCGAAACTTCAGGAGGAGTGTTATAATCTTCTTGAAGAAAATCTTGCAGGTGTTCTTATAAGCAGAATAAATAACAGCTCCAGTGCAGGCTCTAAGGGTACTAACTCGACTGATATAAAAATACCTATATATGATGTATATGAGGCATTGTATAAAAATAATATTATAGATGTTACTCATTTTAAAAGCAGGAAAGCAAGTTCACTTGAAAAAAGTACCTATGACAAATACAAAAACAAATCTAAAAAAATTGTTACAGATATGAAAAAACATCTGGCTACAGATTATACAAAAGGTTCAAAAGATCTTTCTGATGATATGAATGATTTTCTTGACTACTTTTATAAGCAGCTTAAGGATGATAATATAGTTCTTGTCAATCAGGTTGATACATCTGACTCTGTATATAAAAAGTTTGCAAAGGGAAAAACAAGCTTAAGCAGATTTTTACAGTATGCTATTTCAAAACAGTGGATAGACCAGGAAAAGCTTGATATAAAAAGCGGTTATTATACATCGGAAGAAATATACAAAAAACTTCTTGATTATGGTTTTAAAAAGCTTAAGGATGATACAGGCTTTGCAAAGCTGATATATGGTTATCTTGTGCAGCATTATGAACTGTCGGGAACTGATACCTGTCTTTTACTTATGGACCAAAAAGCCGTAAAGAAAAGTAAGACTGATTATACAAATCTTCAGTCAGGAGCTTTGTCACCATATTCTTATATAATCAAGCAGATTAAAAAACTTGAGATAACACCGGGAGATTTGGGACTTGAGCCTTGTTCAGGTTCTCTTGTAGTAACCGATGTAAAAACAGGTGATGTAAAAGCGATGGTTACTTATCCGAGTTATGACAATAATAAGATGGCAAATAAGGTTGATTCTGAATATTATAACAAAAAACTTATTCAGAATTCATCTTCGCCACTGCTTAACAGACCTACAATGCAAGAGATGGCTCCGGGTTCAACATTTAAGGTAATATCGGCAGTAACAGGTATGGAAGAGGGAGTGATAAGCCCATCGACACATATATATGACCACACGGTATTTTCGGATATAGATCATCCTGCAAAGTGCTGGAGCACTGTATCACATGGAGATCTTACAGTATCAGATGCCATAGAGGTTTCTTGTAACTATTTCTTCTACAAGGTAGGATATATGCTTTCAGGAAAAACATCATCAGGAAACATTAACTATCCAAGAGGTATTAAGAGACTTAAAAAATATGCAGATAAATTTGGTCTTACTGATAAATCGGGTGTTGAAATTCCTGAGATAGCACCTCATTTTGCGACTACTGATGCTGTAAGAGCGGCAATAGGTCAGGATACACATGCTTACACACCTGCTCAGCTTTCGCGTTATGTTACAACTGTTGCAAACAGTGGAAACTGCTACAATATTACACTTGTAGACAAGATTAAGAATGTAAAAGGAAAAACTGTTTTAAACAACAAAGCAAAATTGAGAAACAAAATCAATATAAAACAGTCATCATGGGATGCTGTTCATAAAGGAATGAAACTTGTTGTAAATGGTTCAAGAAGTTCCATCAGTTTTATGTTTAAAAATCTTAAGACCACGGTAGCCGGAAAGACAGGTACAGCACAGCAGAGTAAATTCCATGCCAATCATGCATATTTTATTTCGTATGCACCTTATAAGAAACCAAAAATATCTGTAACATGTGTAATTCCAAATGGTTACGCATCATCAAATGCGGCACAGACAGCAAGAGATGTTTACAAATATTACTTTGGAAAGAAAGGTTCTAAGGCAGGAAAGAAAGTTTCAGGTTCCGTAAAGATGCCTGAATCAAGTACATCACATATAGATTAAGGAGGGTGAAAAATGAAAGAATCAGTAGTTATTAAGGGAACAAAATCCGGAATAATCCTGGTGCTTGATGACAAACTTCCATATGAACAGTTAAAAGAAGCTGTTGCTGATAAATTTCACTCATCAGATGAGTTTTTGGGAAATGTTTCTAAAGCCATAAGCTTTCAGGGGCGTGAACTCACTGACGAACAGCAGGAAGAAATAATATCAATAATTCATGAAAACTGTCATTTAAATATAGTATGCATTACCATTGATGATCCTGAAAAAGAAGCTGATTTTTCAAGAGCCATTGAAAATAAGTATGCCGTTCAGGATGCAAATACGGGGCAGTTTTTTAAAGGAACACTCCGCTCCGGACAGGTGCTTGATGTTGAGACGAGCATTATCGTGATAGGCGATGTAAAGGTCGGAGCAAAAGTTGTCTCAAAGGGTAATGTAATAATACTTGGCACGCTTGAGGGCACTGTATATGCAGGCTCTACAGGTAATACTAATGCGTTTGTAATAGCTCTTGACATGAATCCAATGCAGATAAAGATAGCAGATGTTATCGCAAGGGCACCGGATAAACCGGCAAGACTAAAAAAGAGACACAAACCGGAGACAAAGATTGCTTTTCTTGAAGATGAAAACATATATATAGAACCGTTAGACAAAGATGTAATGAATGATATAAAATTGTAATGTAGACACAGAATGTTTTTTTTGATAAAATTATTATTAAAAATATTAAAAGTTACTAAATGCATCTGTTATGCACAATGTAACACTATTAAATTTCTTTTAACAGGAGGAAACAGAAAATGGGAGAAGTAATAGTAGTCACATCCGGAAAAGGTGGTGTGGGAAAGACAACTACAACCGCCAATTTGGGCACAGGTCTTGCAATGGAGGGAAAGAAAGTCGTTCTTATTGATACTGATATAGGACTTAGAAATCTCGATGTGGTTATGGGACTTGAAAACAGGATAGTTTATAATCTTGTAGATGTCATAGAAAACAACTGCCGTATAAAGCAGGCACTTATCAAGGATAAGAGGCATCAGAATCTTTTTCTTTTACCATCTGCACAGACAAAGGATAAGACTGCAGTTAGTCCTGAACAGATGAAAAAACTTGCTGACGAGCTTAGGAATGAGTATGATTACATAATCATGGACTGCCCTGCCGGAATCGAACAGGGATTTCAGAATGCAATAGCGGGAGCAGACAGAGCATTGGTAGTTACTACACCTGAGGTATCAGCAGTAAGAGATGCGGACAGGATTATAGGACTTCTCGAAGCAAATGAGATTACAAAGACACATCTTATCGTGAACAGACTCAGGTCGGACATGGTAAAAGAGGGGAATATGATGTCAAGTGATGATGTTGTCGATATTCTCGGTATCGACCTTATAGGTATTGTGCCTGATGATGAGCACATTATCACATCAACAAACAACGGTGAGCCGTTAGTAGGTTCTGACTGCCTTGCAGGACAGGCGTATATGAATATATGTAAGAGAGTGATGGGAGAAGATGTTCCTTATTTGAACCTTGATGTTAAGGAAGGATTTTTCCAAAAATTATCAGCAATTTTCAAAAAATAAATTAAATTCAGATTAGTGGAGGAGCATCATGGGACTTTTCTCAAATTTTTTTAGAAGCTCTGAGAGCAGCAGTGATGTTGCAAAGAGGAGATTAAAGGTAGCTATAACTTCGGATAGAGCCGTTTGTTCTCCGGAGCTTATGGAACAGATGAAAAATGACATTATCCAGGTCATTTCAAAATATGTAGATATTGATACAGAAGGACTTGATATAAAAGTAACAAAGACAGAGCTTGATGAAACATCAGGAACGGTTAATGCACTTTTGGCAAATATTCCGATTAAAGAGGGATCAAGAAATTTCCGTAAATAAATGAAAGGTTAGGATGAGTTGTAATGATCAACCGAATCAGGCAGTATGATTGGAAGAAGTATAACTTTTCACTATTATGTGTTGTAGTTACACTTTGTATATTGGGAGTATATTGTGTAAGAATGGCAGGAGGAACCGATAAAGGGTATTCTCTTATGAAAGGTCAGGTAGTAGGTCTTATATTTGGATTATTTATCATTGCCATTGTATCTGTGATAGATTATCATTTTATATGCCAGTTTTCTATTGTATATTATATAGTAGGAATACTGCTTACACTTGCTGTTCACACACCTTTAGGAACTGACAATAATACAGGAACATACCGATGGATAAAACTCGGACCTATTTCGTTCCAGCCGACTGAGCTTATGAAGATTATACTTATAATAACGCTTGCAACACTTTTTGCGGCACTTCATTCAAAACTTGATAAGTTTTCCTCAGTCATAAAGATATGTATTGTTGCGATAGTTCCGATATTTGCAATCCTGACACAGCCTGATTTGTCATCAAGTCTTGTCGGTGTATTTATAATGTGTATTATGATATTTATCGGCGGTGTGACATACCGTATCATTGTGCCTGTACTTATAGCAGCCGTACCGGTCAGTATCTTTTTGGGCTGGTATATACAGATACCGCACAATTTTATATTGCACGGTTATCAGTATAACCGAATACAGGCATGGCTTCATCCTGACACTTATCCAAATGCTGACAATCTTAACTGGCAGCAAAATTCGGCAATCAAAGCTATAGCATCCGGACAGCTTTACGGCAAATTTATCCAGGATGGCGGAAAAGGTCTTGAGAGCAGAACTTACAATGGTGTCGGCATCCGTGAAAGTGACTTTATCTGGTCTGTTGTTGGCGAGGAATTCGGCTTCATAGGATGTTGTATCATATTACTATTGTTTGCAATAGTTATTTTTAAATGTTTTATGGTTGCAAAAAAAGCACAGGATTATCTTGGAAAAATGATAGCAGTAGGAGTGGCTGCCATGTTTATGTTTCAGGTATTTGCAAATATCTGTGTTGCAACATTTATATTTCCAAATACGGGACTTCCACTTCCGTTTATCAGTAACGGTTTAAGTTCCATGATTTCATCAATGATAGGTATAGGATTGGTTATGAATATTGGTATTCAGCCTGCCAAATCAAGTAAAGAGGGATTTACTATGAGAAATCTCAATTCATCTGAAAACAGTGATGATGAGATAGGGCTGGATATTTAATTATATATTAGTATAGATAGAAATGAGGGATACGATGAACATTGGATTAATTGCACATGATGCAAAAAAAATACTTATGCAGAATTTCGCTATAGCCTATAGAGGCATTCTCAGTAAACATGACATATATGCGACAGGAACTACGGGGCGTCTTATTGAGGAGGTGACAAATCTCAATATACACAAATATCTTGCCGGACATTTGGGCGGAGAACAGCAGCTTGCATCACAGATAGAGCACAATCAGATAGATATGGTTATATTTTTAAGAGATCCACTCTCTCCTAAATCACATGAGCCGGATGTAAATAATGTTATTCATTTATGTGATACATACAACATTCCGTTTGCTACAAATCTTGCAACGGCAGAACTTCTTATAAAGGCACTTGACAGAGGCGATCTTGAGTGGCGTGAAATATTAAAAAAAGAGGGACTGTAGGCTTGTGTAGAAAAATCGGACAGTCAGAATATATGGAGGACTGATTTCATGACTGAAAAATTTAACAAATGTAAAAAAAACAGCAGAAAGATTGTTACAATACTGCTTGTTTCATTGCTGCTTACAGGCTGTGAGACTGATATATCTGTATTCGATAATTATGAGATTCCATTATCACAGAGCAGTGAACAGGATATATCAGAGGGTACAACTGCGGATAATATAGATAGTGAGTTTCTTTCTGCAGACATATGTGTAGTACCCAAAAAGAAGCAGTCGCAGAAAGATTCTTTTATGACGGCAGGGGCATCGCTTATTTTTGATAATACACACAATAAAATGCTTTATGCAGATAACATTTATACAAAGATGTATCCTGCAAGTACGACAAAGATAGTGACGGCTCTTGTTGCACTAAAATACGGAAACCTAAATGATGAGGTGACGATAAGCTACAATGCTACTCATATAAATGAGTATGGTGCCAAGTTGTGTGGTTTTGCGGAGGGTGACAAGATTACTTTGAAAAAACTTCTCTATTCATTCCTTATATGTTCGGGTAATGATGCTGGTATTGCCATTGCTGAACATATTGCGGGAAGTGTAGACAAGTTTGCGGCAATGATGAATAAAGAAGTAAAGGCTCTTGGGTGTTCAGGTTCAAACTTTGTAAATCCACACGGTCTGCATGATGATAATCATTACACGACACCGTATGATCTTTATCTTGTATTCCATGAACTGCTAAAATATGATGTATTTATGGATATAATAAATCATTCTTCATACAAGGCAGAGTTTAACGGAGCAGATGGAAATAAAAAAACATTATGGTTTACTTCGACAGATAAATACCTTCTTGGAAGTGCTAAGGCTCCTGAGGGGGTGACTGTTATAGGTGGAAAGACCGGAACAACATCTATGGCAGGTTCTAATCTTATCCTTTATTCAAAAAACAGCAATGGAAACAGCTATATTTCTGTTGTTATGCATGCAAGTGATTCATTTAGTCTCTATTCACAGATGAGTCATCTTCTCGAATTGGAAAATCAATAAAATAGTGAAGTCAGCGTTTTTATTATAGTGTGATATTGCAATGCGGACATTTTGCTATTCAATAAAAAGTCATGTGTCTGATAAATCATCATCATTCACATGACTTTTTGAGTTTACGCTTTATAAAAATACTTTTTTAAATTAATACCAAATTAGTATTCTCCGGCTGAACGGATGCGTCCAAAGTAACTGATGGCATAAAGCCCGCTTATACCTACGGCAGCATAAATTATTCTTGAAAGAATACTCATGTCACCGAATAATACTCTTACGAGATCAAAGCGTAAAAATCCGATAAGTCCCCAGTTGACAGCACCTATAACAACAAGTGTCAATAAAATATAATCTAATGTTTTCACTATATGCCTCCATTCAAAAATTTATTTTATCATTATTATGCTGCGTCTTGGAAAATTTTATTCAAAAAAAATCAAATAATTTAAGGTTGCACAGTTAAGTTTAATAGGTGTATAATACTTAGGCATATTTATATGTAATAAAATTAAGTCAGGTTAAATATGTTTTATTTTGACTAAAAGTAACTGGAAGGAAGGAAATAGTTTTGAAAAAACATAAATCGATAGTATCACTATTGCTTGTTACGGCAATTATATTAGGAAATATTACCGGTACAGTTCCGGTTCATGCCGAAAAAAACATTGGAACAGAGTTTTTCGATAATTGTTTTAAAACAGCAGAGATAACCGAAACTCAGAATAACAATGCGACACCGTCAGCGATTACAACACCGTCAACAGTAGTTGCAACTACCCCTCCGGCAGTTGTGACACCCAAACCAACTAAGAAACCGACACCAAAACCGAAGCCGCATAAAACAAAGGCAAAAAAACAGGTGTTGAAAGTCTGGGCATCACAGAGCGGAAAAGCTCATGCAAGATTGAAATGGAACTCGATAAAGGGTGCTGATAAATATAAGATAAAAATATCAGGCGGCATAAAAAAAACAATAAAATTAAGCAGTAGAAAAAGAAGATACAGTTTTAAAATAAAAGCAGGAAAAGTATATCATGTAAAAGTTACTGCATTAAAAGGGAAAAAAGTGTTAGCTCATTCTAAAAGGGTCACTGTATGCCAGCCGGTAAGAGTATCAAAAATGAGATATACAAGATTGTCAGACAAAAAGGTTTTGATAACCTGGAAAAGAGGAAAACATACAAAACAATTTATTATATATAGAAAAACCGGCAGTGGAAAGTATAATGTTATCGGAAGTTCCAGAAAAAGCAGATATGTCGATAAGAAAATTTCATCCGGCAAAAATTATAAGTATATAGTTAAATCAATAAATGTTGTTTCTAAAGCGAAGTATAGTTCCAATAATAGAGGAACCGCTTTTACTACCCAAAAAATAGTAGCAACTTCACATCAGAAATATACATATAAAGAGATGGCATCGGATATATCACTTCTTAAAAGAACATATTCCAAATATGTAAATGTTAAAAATCTTGGAAAAAGCTGTGATAATCGAAAAATATATGATGTTGTGATAGGAAATCAGAAGTCTGGGAGGTCTCTTATCGTAATAGGAGCAATTCATGCAAGAGAATACATGACTACGCAGCTTTGTATGGCACAAATAGAATTATATCTTCAGAATTATAATGACAAAATCGGAGTGACATCGACGAATGAGGTTTTAAACAGAATAGCAGTTCACTATATTCCTATGGCAAACCCTGACGGTGTTTCAATATCGCAATCAGGTCTGTCAGCCATACAAAACGCATCACTTAAAAATGCTTTAAAAAAGATGCCCGGTGCTGATAAAACAAAATATTGGAAAGCAAATGCCCGTGGTGTCGACCTGAATAAAAACTTTAATTATAATTATATCGCAAAATATGGCGGAAAACGGGGAAGTGAAGGCTATACCGGTGAATCGGTAAACAGTGAACCTGAGACAAAGGCTATAGTGGCTTTTCTTGACAAAATGAAATCTTCCGGTACGCTTAAGGGTCTTATAAACTATCATGCTACCGGTTCGATACTTTTTGGTGATGCAAAGGGAAGTGTTAAACCTGTTGTTACAAAAATGTATGAACTTGCAAAAAAAATAACCGGCTATGCGGATAGTTCCGGGTATGAAGAAAGTGTAAATGAACATTCAAAAAAGAAAAATATTGGTAACCTCAGAGAATATGCGATGTATAAAAAGAACATCCCATGTATAACATTGGAGATAGGTAAAAATGCTTGTCCTTTGTCTGCCGGTGAATTTTATTCAATATGGAAAAAAAATAAGGTACTTGTTTTAAAAGAAGCAAAATTATTTACGAAATAAAAATTGAGTACATATGTACTCTAGCTGAAATAACTCGTTTTGAGGAGATACCGAGAGTGCATTATATACAGAAAAGAGGATTATTATGAGATACAAACTTGCTGTTTTTGATATGGATGGAACTATTTTAAATACTTTAGAGGATCTTGCTGACAGTACAAATTATGCATTAAAGGCAAACGGACTTCCGGAAAGAACGATTGATGAAGTCAGAAGATTTGTCGGGAATGGGATAAGGCTTCTTATAGAGAGGGCTGTTCCGGCAGATTCCGAGCCGGAACTTGTTGATGAAGTTTTTGAAACATTCAAAAAATATTATAAAACACATTGTGCCGTAAAGACAAGACCATATGATGGTATAAAAGAAGTGCTTGTGTCACTCAGAAAAGCAGGCTGTCTGACAGCGGTTGTGTCAAACAAAGCGGATTTCGCCGTTCAGGACTTATGTAAGGACTATTTTGATGGACTTTTTGATTTTGCTGTAGGTGAGAGGGAGAGCATCAAGAAAAAGCCTGCACCTGACAGCGTGTATGAAGTGCTTACAAAATTAAAAACAAAAAAAGAAGATGCAGTTTATATAGGTGACTCAGATGTTGATTTTGCCACATCCGTAAATGCAGGAATGGATGTTATAATGGTAGGCTGGGGATTTAGAGACGAGGAGTTTCTCCGTGAAAAAGGAGCAAAAAGGATTATAAAGCAGCCGTCAGAAATTCTTGATATTATTCTTGGAGAAGACTAATTGAACTGTTACAGCTTATCGGATATTTGATTACACGGATTGCATTTAAGAAAAGAGGGACAGTATGTCAGAAAAAACAAAGGGTATTTTATGTATCATATTTTCAGCATTATCATTTGCGTTTATGAGTCTGTTCATAAAGTTATCGGGAGATATACCGACATTACAGAAATCATTTTTTAGAAATTTTGTAGCAGCACTTGTGGCATTTGCGATGCTAAAGAAAAATCATACTCCTTTGAAATGTAGCAAAGAAAGCTTTAAATATGTATTTGGCAGAGCGTTTTTTGGAACGGTCGGTATATTTTGCAATTTTTATGGTGTTGACCATCTTAATATAGCTGATGCATCAATGCTAAACAAATTATCTCCGTTTTTTGCCATAATCTTTTCATTTTTTATATTGAAAGAAAAGGTTGCAAATTATCAGATAGGCTGTCTGCTCACGGCTATAATCGGTGCAATGTTTATCTTAAAACCGTCAGGCAGTGCGATGTTATCAGTTCCGGCACTTATAGCAATGGTAGGAGGTATGGGTGCAGGTATGGCATATACACTTCTTCGGAAAGCTACAGGCATGGGGGTAAAGGGACCGTTTATAGTATTTTTCTTCTCGGTATTTTCGTGCCTTTGTTCGCTTCCATATTGCATATTTAACTACACGCATATGGAGCCTATACAGTGTTTTTATCTCTTTATGACAGGTGTTGCCGCAACTTTCGGACAATTTTTCATAACGGCGGCATATTCACATGCACCTGCAAAAGAGCTTTCTGTATATGATTATTCAAATGTTATATTTGCCGGAATACTTGGTTTTATCATACTTGGGGAGGTGCCTGATGTTTTCAGTTATATAGGATGTGTACTGATAATAGCACCGGCAGTTATAATGTTTATCGTAGGAAATAAAAGAGAATTAAAGGAGGCATAATCTTGAAAGAAAAATATCTTGATATGAAAGATAATCTGATTGATATTATAAAAGAAGAACAGGCAAAACTCGGATATAGAAAAGAAAGCATAAGATTATATTATCCTCTCGGTTCATTAAAACATCTTCTGAAGGCTGATGCTGATATAGAAAAAATGAGAGAAGTGCTGGATGATTTTTGTGACGAAGTTAAAGAGTTTTTTGGTCAGATAGAAGTTACAAACAATGGAGAGAGATTTTGTTTTAAGGTACCTGATGCGGGAGTAGAATATGTTCATGAAAATATGGCTGAAAACGAGTTTATATGTGGTCTGGTAAAACTTGTGTCAGAACATGGCTGCACGATAGAAAAGATAAGAGAGTATTTCTTGAGTTATAATAATGATATTCATTATGAAAAGACTAAAAATGGTGAATTTGATTATCTGTTATATTTTAACAATGGTATTCCGGATAAATATTATTATTGTTTTACGGTTGAAGAATGTCATGTAATATATCATCGTTTTCTTAAACATGATTATGAAGATTTTGAATTTTAACACTATCAGGGAAGCCAACCCGTTCCATTACATACAGCAGTAAGTAATGGGTGAGGACTCGGATTTTTTGAAAAGGAGAGGGGATTATAATGATTTGGTGCGTTGAAGATGATAACAGCATATGCGATATTGAGATATATACGCTTAAAAGTACCGGTTTTGAAGCGAGAGGGTTTGGGGACGGTGATTCATTTTGGAAAGAGCTTGTAAGTACGGACACGCTTCCTGAACTTGTACTTATGGATATAATGCTTCCGGGTGAAGATGGGATCACACTTCTTAAAAAGATGAGAGAAATGCCAAAGACAGAGGATATTCCAGTCATAATGGCGACTGCAAAGGGCATGGAATTTGACAAAGTTCAGAGCCTTGATACCGGTGCTGATGATTATCTGGTAAAACCATTTGGTATGATGGAGATGGTTTCAAGGATAAAGGCAGTGCTTAGGAGATGTTCTCCAAAGAAGAAAGAGCATATATATTCAAACGGAGATATACATATGAATGTTGACGGACATATAGTCAGTATTGACGGCAGAGTTATCAATCTGACATTTAAAGAATATGAAATGCTCAAGCTTTTTTTGAGCAATCAGGGAATTGTCTATACAAGGGACCAGTTGTTATCGGAAATCTGGGGTGTTGATTATTTTGGAGAGACAAGAACCGTTGATATGCATATAAAAACGCTCAGGCAAAAACTCGGAGAGAGCGGCAAATGTATAAAGACCGTCCGAAATGTGGGATACAGAATGGAAACTTTTATTGAATAATGAATGATAAGTTGTTATAATAAAAAATATGGACATTTTTACAATATTTTTTATAGCAAAAGTTGGAGGGTAAAAGTATGATTATTGAAAAAAATGAACTGGCAGTCCAAAAACAGATTGAGTACATTAAGGATAAAGCAGGGAAGGTTTCGGAGCTTGCAAGAAGCAATAAACTTGCCATGTTTGCTCATCTCAGTATAGCATCTTTGATAATATTGTCATATATAATTGAAATTTTTAAGGGAACACGAACAGTGTCATATGTATTGTTTGTGTTGTTTTTGGGTCTTGTTTCGCCTGTTGCTGAACTGATATTTTATTCTAAAGACAAAGAGTCAAAAATGATACAACATTTTGTCTCATATGGTTATGGAGTGTTTTATACATTTTTGATACTCACGACACAAAATTTATCAGCATATGTCTATGTCATTCCTATGTTAATCATTATAATGGTATATAATGATTACAAGTATTCATTATATGTTAATATATCTGCGATAATCGTAAATATCATTCAGGTTATCGTGTTCGTTTCAAACGGAACATATGATTTAAAAAAAGACAGTGCAAGTATAGAGATACAGATTCTTTTAATGGGTGTCATATGCATTTGTGCAACAATCTCATCAAGGATGCTTGAGTTTAATAATGAATATAAAATGGCACAGATAAAAGAACAAAATGAAAAAACACAGAATATGTTCAATACTACGATGGATGTATCAGGGCAGATGGCATCTGACATTGAAGATGCAAGCAGACATATTGAAGAACTTGACAATGCCATCGAAAATACAAAAGAAGCAATGGAACAGGTAAGTTCAGGTTCAAATGATACAGCTACTGCAGTTCAAAAACAGCTTACAATGACTGAAAATATCCAAAGCAAGATAAATGATGTAACATCAGGTACTGATGAGATTGCGTCGAGCCTTAAGGAAACACAGAAAGCTATCAATCTTGGAAATGAAAATATAAATGCACTTGTAGAGAAAGTTGATGCATCAGTAAATTCCGGAAAACAGGTTTCAGAAGAACTTGAAAGCCTTAATGAAGATATGGATAAGATGAATTCGGTCGTTGATATTATCAATAATATCACCTCGCAGACGAGCCTGCTTGCACTTAATGCAAGTATTGAGGCGGCAAGAGCAGGAGAAGCCGGAAAAGGATTTGCCGTTGTAGCTTCCGAAATATCTAAGATGGCAAATGAGACACAGGATGCGACCGTAAAGATAACAGACATGATACAGGATGTTACAGGTGCTTTAAACAGGGTGGTTGAAGTTACCGGACAAATGATAGAAATGATAGAGGGGCAGAATATTGCCACCGAAAAAACGGCTGCAAGTTTTAAGACTATTTCCGATAATACGGATAATATATTTGAAAATTCAAAATCACTTGCCGATTATGTTAATGAACTTGCCGGTGCAAATAAGGAGATAGTTGACAGTATATCGACAATCTCAGCAATCTCAGAGGAAGTAGCAGCACATTCGGGTGATACATTAAGCGTAAGTGAGCACAATATAGAGATAGTATCTGAAGTTGTTGCCATAACAGAACATCTTAAAGAGCTTACAACAAAATTAAACATTACAAATGATTAACAGCAGACAAAAAATGTAAACACAATATAATCTATGTATTTATTTATATCAAGGAGGGCATCGAGATGAGTCAGACAGCAGGGTTAAACGCCGTTCCGTCAGGAGAGAGAGTACATATAGGTTTTTTTGGTATGAGAAATGCGGGTAAATCAAGTCTTGTTAATGCATTTACCGGTCAGCAGCTTGCGATAGTTTCAGACAAGAAAGGCACAACAACCGATCCGGTTTATAAAGCTATGGAACTTTTACCGATGGGACCGGTTATGATTGTTGATACACCCGGATTTGATGATGAGGGCGAACTTGGCGAACTAAGAGTAAAAAAGACAAAGCAGGTTGTAAATAAGGTCGATGTTGCAATACTTGTGGTTGATGCAGCAAAAGGATTATCGGACTGTGACAGACAGCTTGTGGAAATGTTTTCAAAAAAAGAAGTTCCGTATCTTATAGTATATAATAAATCGGATATTGTTCAGGATATTCCAACAAATGACAATACAGTAAGTGTAAGTGCACTAAAAGGTATCGGCATGAGAGAACTTAAAGAGCGTGTTTCAACTATGCTTAAGACCGAAGATACCAAACTGAAAATAGTTGGTGACATTATCGAACCGTCAGACTTTGTGGTTCTGGTAGTGCCTATCGACTCTGCTGCTCCAAAGGGCAGACTTATACTGCCGCAGCAGCAGACTATAAGAGATATACTTGAAGCCGGGGCAACATCAATAGTCTGTAGGGAAAGCGAACTTAGTGAAACACTTGCAGGGATTTCAAAAAAGCCATCGCTTGTGATAACAGACAGTCAGGTTTTTGAAAAAGTATCGGCTGATACCCCTGAGGATATAAAGCTGACATCATTTTCTATTCTTATGGCAAGATATAAGGGTTTCTTAGAAACAGCCGTAGAGGGGGTTCATGCCATTGATAAACTTAAAGATGGTGACAAAATACTTATATCTGAGGGTTGTACCCATCACAGACAATGTGACGATATAGGCACGGTAAAGATACCACGCTGGCTGAAAAAATATACAGGAAAGGAACTGATTATCGAAACTTCTTCGGGTAGGGATTTTCCTGAAAATCTTAAAGATTATGCTCTGATAATACATTGTGGCGGATGTATGTTAAATGAAAGAGAAGTAAGATACCGAATGAAATGTGCCGTAGACAGTAAAGTGCCTTTTACAAATTACGGCATCACTATAGCTTATATGCAGGGCATATTAAAAAGGAGTCTTGAGATATTTCCAAAACTTCTTAAAGATTTTAAATAATAAAGATAATAAGCAGATCATTTAAATATGGTCTGCTTATCTTGCATATACAGATTTCTAAAAGGTGAAAATAAATATTGTAAGTGTGTTAAAATCAAAGTATAATATAAATTAAGCAGGTTTATGTACGCTAATGTAATTGTGAGGTAGGATGAAATATGAATGATAGGATAGTTATTCTGATAATAGATGATATAGAGGTAAACAGAGTAATATTAAAAGGAATATTTGAAAATGATTATGATGTTATAGAGGCTGAAAATGGTGCCCAGGCATTAGAGATACTGGATAATGGCATTAAGGTAGATGTCATCCTTTTAGATATAATAATGCCGGTTATGGATGGTATAGATTTTTTGAAAAACATAAAATCTGATAAGAGATATTGTGATATTCCGATTGTTGTAAATACACAGGCGGGTGAACAGGAAAATGAATATAAAGCACTTGTATTAGGTGCAGATGACTTTATAGCAAAACCTTATGAGCCTAAAATCGTCAAAAGAAGAATTACAAACATAATAGAGAAAAATATATATCAAAAGAAAAATATGAAAGAGGTTCTTGAAGATACAAAACATCAGATGTCGAACCTTATAGATACAGTGCCGGGTGGTATAGGTATAATCGAAGTTTCACCACAAAGCGTTAGGCTGAAAATGTCTTATTTTAATGATGGACTTTCAAGTATGCTCGGATATATGAAGAGTGAACTTCAAACTCTTATAAATCATGATATAAATGATGTTATTTATGCTAAGGATGAAGAAGTTTTAAGAGAAATCATGTGCAAGGATGAGGATGAGATAATACATTGCAAGATGCGTCTTATAAACAAAAACAAAAACATATTGTGGACAGGCGTATCAGCTAAGATGCTTGCAAAACATGAGGATTGTAAAACATTCCATGTTGTATTTATGGATCTGACCGAAGAGATGAAAGCAGAGACAAAAATGAAAAATACCATGATGGAATTAAAATACAGAGTAGAAAGAGATACACTTACGGGATTAAACAACCGTGACAGTTTTTGCACATCTGTTGAAAAAATTTTGCAAAACGACAAAGAGAATACATATGTTATCGGTATGATAAATATCGACAGATTTAAGATCGTGAATGAACTGTTTGGTGGGAAAAATGGCGACATGATACTTAAAAACATTGCTTCCACATTAAAAAAGATAACAAAGAAACATGGTACCTGTGCGAGACTTGAGGCAGATCATTTTGCGATATGCACTACAAAAGAATACTTAGATGAAAATATAAATGATTTTGAACGGTTTCTGCTTGGAAAAGCTTCATGGAACAGCCTTAATTATCCTATATTTCTTCATGCCGGATTTTGTATTGCCGATGACATGGATACACCGGTTGAACTTCTATGCGACAGGGCATCAATGGCGATGCAGGAAGTTAAGGGGAATTACATAACTCGTTGGAATTATTACAATGACAGCCTTAAAAAATCAATGCTTGTAGAGCAGGAACTTATAAATGAGATGGATTCAGCTCTTGAAAATAAAGAGTTTGTCGTTTATTATCAGCCTATAGTTGATGTAAAGACAAAGAAAACGATAAGTGCAGAGGCACTTGTGAGGTGGCAGCACCCTAAAAAGGGAATGATTTCACCGGGTATCTTTATACCTGCATTTGAAAAAAACGGATTTATAACAAAACTTGATATGTATGTCTGTGAAGAAGTGTGCAGACATCAAAGAAAAGAAAAAGACAATAATAATCATGTTGTGCCGGTTTCAGTAAATCTGTCAAGAATAAATTTCTACAATGAAAATCTTTATAAAGAGGTTTTAGGTCTGCTTGCGAAGTATGAACTTACCTCAGACGATATAAAGCTTGAGATTACAGAGAGTGCTTATGAGGACAATCCTCAAGATCTCATTATGGCGATACATACATTACAGAAGTATGGATTCAAAGTGCTTATGGATGATTTTGGAAGCGGATATTCGTCATTAAATATGTTAAAAGACTGCTGCTTTGATATATTAAAAATAGATATGAAATTTATGGATGATCTTGAACAGTCAGAGAGAGCAAGCAATATTATATATACTATCATTCAGATGGCTAAAAATCTTGAGATAGAGACGGTAGTTGAAGGTGTCGAGAACGAAAAACAATACGAAATGCTAAAAAGTATGGGTTGTGACAATATACAGGGTTATTATTTTTCAAAGCCGATTTCTGAAGAGTCATTTGTGAGAAGACTTGAGAAAGAATCCGAGATGGATTTTGACGATGATTATTATGAGGACAAAGATACAATCCTTATAATTGATGATTCTGAAAAAAACAGATCCTTACTCACCGGAGTACTCAGTGACAAATACAATGTCATTGAAGCAGATGAGGGCGAAGATGGTTTGCATATATTAAAGAAAAACTTTTCGGAGGTTAGTCTTGTTATATGTAGTACAGATATGTCACAAATGTCAGGAATTGAAATACTTGATCAGATAAAAGAAACATCTTTTCTCAAAAAAATGCCTGTTGTCATGATGACTGCATATGGTGATTTTGATAATGAGACAAAAGTGATAGAGCTTGGTGCCAGTGAAGTTGTAAATCTGCCTGTGAATGTAACTTTATTAAAAAAGCGTATAGAAAACATTATAAATATCTCAAATGCAAATAAATATCTTCATGCGGCATTTATAGGCAGCTAATTCATGTTAATCATTTCAGACAATAAATTTTTTATAAATAATTTATTGTTTGTAAATGATAAAGACATAAAGAGTGTGATATAATAACTCCAAAATCCAGATGCGTTGCATCTGCCGCACTTTGTGCTACAAGATTTTGTCGGGAGGTACAGATTTGTTTGGATATGTTCAGATAAGAAAACCGGAACTTAAAATAAAAGATTATACTGTATATCACGGATTTTATTGTGGTCTGTGTGAAAGACTAAGAAACAGGTATGGTTTTATTGGGAGACTTACTCTCACATATGACATGACTTTTATGACTATATTTCTTACATCACTATATGATTCTGACAATATATCTGAAAAAAAGAGGTGTGTTGTGCATCCTGCAAAAAAGCAGACTGTCATATACAACAAATATACGGATTACTGTGCTGATATGAATATGCTTTTAAGCTATTATCATTGTCTTGATGATAAAAATGATGATGGCTCTGTAAAAGGTTATGTGGGTGCCGCTATATATGACAAAGCTCACAGACAGGTTGCAAGAGTCTACAGACGGCAGGCAGCGTGTATTAAAAAGAGTCTTAAAAAACTTACACTCGTTGAAAAAAACGACAATGCTGACATACTTGAAGCAGCCGATTGCTTTGGAAAGCTCCTTGCAGAGCTTTTTTGCTATAAGAAAGATTATTTTGAAAAACAGATAAGAAAGTTTGGGTATCATCTTGGCAGATTTGTATATATTATGGATGCATTTGACGATATAAGAGAGGATATAGAAAAAGAAAGATTTAATCCTCTTAAAAAAGAATATCTTGCAACTGATGACAAAGATTGTTTTAACAGAAAGGTATATGATATGCTTCTCGATGAGATTTCGGAAGCGTGTGCAGAGTTTGAAAAACTTCCGTGCGTTCAGTATATTGATATATTAAGAAATATACTCTATGCAGGAGTTTGGAATAAATTTGATAAAATAGTAAATGGAAATGAGGTAAAATAAATATGAGCAACATTACAGATCCCTATCAGATACTTGGTGTTTCACCAAATGCAACTGATGATGAGGTAAAAAAAGCATACAGAGAGCTTAGCCGCAAATACCATCCTGATGCAAATGCCGGAAATCCACTGTCAGACCTTGCCGAAGAAAAATTTAAACAGGTTCAGGAAGCATACAGTCAGATAATGGATATGCGAAATGGTAAGACAAGCTACAACGGTTATAATCAGGGTACGCAAGGCTACAGTCAGGGAACTCAGGGTTACAGTCAGGGTGCACAGGGTTATGGCTATAATCAGAATAACAATAGGCAGAGATATCAGCAATATGGTTCGGGTTATGGCAGAGGTCCTTATGGAAACAACCTTGACAACTGTTCTACAGGAAATATCTGTTGTGACCTTTGGTGTGCTGATTCGCTTTGTGAATGTATGGGAGGAGATCTTTGCAGTTGCATTTAAAATCAAAACAGGTGGCATGGTGCGGTATCATTATGGCATTTACGGTGATATTACAGATAGCATCCGGCATTATAGAGACAAGCTCACTTTTTCTTCTTGCGGCAGCTTCATTTTTAGCCGGATGCGTTGAGAGAAAATTTGGAACTGTGACGGCTTTAGGATTTTCAATCGGAGCATTTATTCTAGGAATTATACTTGCACCACAAAAGCTTTACTGTTTTACATTTGCAGGCTTTTGTGTTTATGTTCTTGTCGCGGAGTATTTCAGGCAAAAAGACAGGCAGGCGTCAAATGCCGGAAAAACATTTAGGAAAAGCACGGAATATATAATAAAAGGGATATTGTATCATATCATGCTTATAGCAGCATTAGTTATATCTTTCACCGTGACTGGTCTTGATGTGATATTCTCAAAAAATATGATAGAAAAGGCAAAAGATATGCCGGTATTTATAATTATTATTTTGGGTGTGCTTTGTGCCGAGTTTTTGTGGCTTGTATTTGACAGAGCCTATATATTTTTTCAGGACAGATACGGACTTATTGTCTGTGGGAGGGAAGATTGAAAAAAGGTATTGAACATGAACCGCTTATATGGAAGATATTAAATGAGATAAGAGAGTCATCGAGATTTAAAAACAGCAAACAGTTTATACAGCATGGAAAGACAAGCGTATATATGCACAGTGTCAGTGTGGCATATATGAGCTGTTATATTGCGGAAAAGTATAATTTAAGTGTCGATTACTATTCACTTATAACAGGTGCTCTTTTACATGATTATTTTCTCTATGACTGGCATGATAAGGAGGATGGGCACAAAAGACCTCACGGCTTTTATCATCCGTCGGCGGCACTTGCAAATGCCGAAAGGGACTTTGAAATAAACAGCCGTACAAAAAACATAATCAAGAGGCATATGTTTCCGCTTACACCTATACCGCCCGTATGCTTAGAGGGATGGGTGGTGTGCATCGCCGACAAGATATGCTCGACAAAGGAGACCATCAAAAGACATTGATTTTGACATGAAAGACAAATCGTGATATAATTCTAAATTAAGAATGTAAAAATACATAAAAATAAGAGGTGCATTATGGCAAAATATAAGAGAATTTTATTAAAACTCAGCGGTGAAGCTTTAGCCGGACCAAATAAAACAGGCTTTGACGAAGCTACCTGTATAGGAGTTGCAAAGCAGGTTAAACAGCTTGTTGATGCAGGTATTGAGGTTGGTATCGTCACAGGCGGAGGAAACTTCTGGAGAGGACGCACAAGTGAAAATATTGATAGAACGAAAGCAGACCAGATAGGTATGTTAGCAACAGTCATGAACTGTATATATGTATCTGAGATATTCAGATCTGTAGGAATAAAAACAAATGTTCTGACACCGTTTGAGTGTGGTTCATTTACTAAACTTTTCTCTAAAGACAGGGCAAACAAATATTTTGAAAAGGGTATGGTAGTATTCTTTGCCGGAGGAACAGGTCATCCGTACTTCTCAACAGATACGGCTACTGTTCTTCGTGCCATCGAGATTGAAGCGGACGTTATTCTTTCTGCAAAATCAATAGATGGTGTGTATGACTCTGATCCTGCCGTAAATCCTGATGCAAAGAAATTTGATGAGATAAGCATTGAGGATGTCGTAAACAGCAGACTTGGTGTAATTGACCTTGCAGCAGCCGTATTATGTATGGAAAACCACATGCCTATGATGATATTCGGTTTAAATGAAGAAAACAGTATTGTAAACACGGTAAACGGTGTGACAAAAGGTACACTTGTAACTGCTTAATTTATAGTATGGTGCAAATGAACGGTGTCAGTGCACACCTGATACAGATTTAAATATATGAAAATGTGTGCAGAAATGAGGACTATTATGAGTATTGAATTAAAAGAATTTAAAGATAAAATGGGCAAGTCATTAGACAGTCTTGCAAGTGAATATACTACTATCAGAGCAGGTCGTGCAAACCCTCATGTACTTGACAAGATAATGGTTGAATATTACGGAACACCTACAAATCTTCAGCAGGTTGCAAACATATCCGTATCAGAAGCAAGAACTATAGTTATCCAGCCATGGGAAGCAAGTCTTATCAAGGAGATAGAAAAAGCTATCCTTACATCTGATCTCGGTCTTACACCAAACAATGACGGAAAAGTTATCCGACTCACTTTCCCTGAACTTACGGAAGACCGTCGTAAAGAGCTTGTAAAAGATGTTAAGAAAAAAGGTGAGGGTGCTAAAGTTGCAATCAGAAACATCCGCAGAGATGCAAACGATATGATTAAGAAACAGCTTAAAGCAAGTGAAATATCAGAGGATGAGCAAAAAGGTGCAGAGGACGACATTCAGAAACTCACTGACGAATTTATAGCAAAAGTTGACAATATGGTCGATGAAAAGTCAAAAGAGATTATGACTGTATAATATTTTTGCTTATATGTAAATAAAAGGGATAGGCAGATTATGTCTGTCCCTATAATTTCGCAGGAAATGGAGAATAAAGATGGAAGAAAGAAAAGTTCCAAGGCATGTTGCAATAATTCTCGATGGCAATGGAAGATGGGCAAAAAAGCGTATGCTTCCGAGAAATGCAGGCCATGCCGCAGGCAGTAAAAATGTCGAAAAAATATGTGCCGCTGCATGGGATATGGGAATCGAATATGTGACGATGTATGCATTCTCAACTGAAAACTGGTCAAGACCAAAAGAAGAAGTGGATGCACTTATGAAGCTTTTACATTCATATCTTAAGGATTGCCTGAAAACAAGCAAAAAGAACAATATGCAGGTAAGAGTTATAGGTGATATTTCAAAACTTGATAAAGACCTCCAGGAGCGTATAATCGAACTTGAAAGAGTTTCAGCCGAAAACACGGGACTCCATTTTCAGGTTGCATTAAATTATGGAAGCAGAGATGAGATAAAAAGAAGTATCATTTCCATTGCTAATGAAGTTAAAGAAGGAAGTCTTTTGCCAGAAGATATAACGGAGGATATAATATCCTCACATCTTGACACAAGCGGAATCCCTGATCCTGACCTTATGATAAGAACAAGTGGAGAGCAAAGGCTTTCAAATTATCTTTTATGGCAGCTTGCATACGCAGAATTTTATTTTACGGATGTATTGTGGCCTGATTTTTCAAAAAAAGATTTACAGAAAGCTGTTGAATTTTATCAATCAAGGGACAGGAGATTTGGCGGTGTAAAATAAGAGAGGTTTATTTATGTTTAAAACAAGATTATTAAGCGGAATCGTTCTTATGGCGATAACGATAGCACTTATGGTTTACGGAGGGTATCCTTTATTCTTTGTTATAACGCTTATCTCAGTGATAGGACTTTATGAACTTTACAGAGCCGTGGGCATGGAAAAAACAATGCCTGCACTTATCGGATATATATCAAGCATAGTGACTGATGTATTGATACTTAACAACGGCTTTGAGGAACTTGTCATGTGGCTTATCCTCACGCTTATGGTTCTCATGGCGTGTTATGTCATTGCCTATCCTAAATATAATTCAGAACAGATGACAATGCTTATGTTTGGTCTTATATATGTGACGGTTATGCTGTCATTTGTATTCAAGGTAAGATATGTACCTAACGGAATACTTCTCGTCTGGTTCATATATATAGGTTCATGGGGGTCAGATACCTGTGCTTATTGTGTTGGCAAACTTATCGGAAAACATAAGATGCCGTCAAAACTCAGCCCAAACAAAACCATAGAGGGTTGTGTCGGTGGTATAGCCGGTGCGGCACTTATAGGATTTATCTTTGCAATGGTATTCTGGGGCAAAGGGCAGATGCTTTGGCAGTTGCCGATAATAGGTGCTGTCTCTGCAGTTATCTCACAGATAGGTGACCTTACGGCATCGGCGATAAAGAGAAATCACAATATAAAAGACTATGGAAATCTTATTCCGGGTCATGGTGGAATACTCGACAGATTTGACAGTGTTATATTTACTGCACCTATTGTATTTTACCTTGTTAAGTATATGTTATTATAATTATAATAAACTTATGTTTGTTTTAGAGCAGGAAGAGATATTTTGAGATAATCTAAAATGTCTTTTTAATAAAGAAAAACTGTTCAGAAATGGGAATTGATATGAAAATAAAAAATATAGCGGTGCTTGGTTCCACGGGTTCGATAGGAACCCAGACGCTTGAAGTTATAAGAAACAATGATGATATGAGGGTTGTATCTCTTGCAGCAGGCAGTAATATAACTTTATTGCAAAAACAGATAGAGGAATTTTCGCCAAAACTCGTATGTGTCTTTGATAAGAAAAAAGCAGAAGAATTACAAAAAAATCTAAAGAACCCGGAGACCGAAATAGTAACCGGTATGGACGGACTTATAGCCTGTGCCACGATAGATGAAGCCGACATAGCAGTTGCGGCGGTTGTCGGAATGATAGGCATAAAACCTGTTATCGAGGCGGTAAAAGCGGGAAAAGATATTGCCTTTGCAAACAAAGAGACACTTGTTACGGCAGGTCATATAATCATGCCAATGATAAAAAAATATGGTGTGAAACTTCTTCCGGTAGACAGTGAACATTCGGCAATATTCCAGAGTCTTAACGGTGAAAATGCTTCGGATATTGACAAAATCCTTCTTACTGCATCAGGTGGTCCTTTCAGAGGAAAGAAAAGAGAAGAACTTATAAACATTCAGGTTGAGGATGCACTGAAACATCCAAACTGGTCTATGGGCAGAAAGATAACTATCGACTCTTCGACAATGGTAAATAAAGGTCTTGAGGTGATTGAAGCAAAGTGGCTTTTTGATGTGTCCTGCGATGATATTCGGGTCGTGGTACAGCCAAAGAGTGTTATTCACTCAATGGTACAGTTTAAGGACGGTGCAGTTATAGCACAGCTTGGAACACCGGATATGAAACTGCCTATACAGTATGCACTCACATACCCTGAAAGAAGATACCTCCCCGGAGAGAGACTCGATTTTTGGAAAATGTCGGAGATAACTTTTGAAAAACCTGACATGGAGACATTTAAGGGGTTAAGGCTTGCGTATGATGCCTGCAGGGAGGGCGGCAGTATGCCTACTGTCCTTAATGCAGCAAATGAAAAGGCTGTTGCGTTATTTCTTGACAGAAAAATAGCATATCTGCAGATAGCAGATATAATTGAAGAATGTATGCTTAAACATACAACAGTGAAAGAGCCGTCTTTAGAAGAAATTCTTGAGATTGAACAGAAAGTTTATTCATATATATTGAGTAAATATGATAAATGATAATAAACAGATTTTATGGAGGATCATATGAATATATTGGTGGCGTTATTGATATTTACGGTCATAGTCGTAATACATGAGCTGGGACATTTTCTTCTCGCAAAGAAGAACGGTGTCGGTGTTCCTGAATTTTCAGTCGGAATGGGACCAAGACTTATTACCGTAGCAAAAGGTAAAAAAGGATTTATTTTTAAATTGTTCTGTTCACAGAAATATTTTGAGAATAATGAAGACTGGCAGGAATGTACGAAATATTCATGGAAACTTCTGCCTATTGGCGGCTCATGTGCCATGGTAGGAGAGGACGAGATAAACGAAGATGAAAATTCTTTCAATGTGAAAGGCAAATGGGCAAGATTTTCAATAGTGTTTGCAGGTCCGTTCTTTAACTTTATACTTGCATTTGTATTTTCGGTGATAATACTTGCAAATGCCGGAATTGATTATCCTATAATCGAACATATATATGACAACCAGCCGGCAGCAAGTTCAGGACTTGAAGTTGGGGATGTCGTAAAGAGCATAAATGGTAAGAAGATAACGATAGGCCGTCAGATAGACACATATACCATGCTTCATCCGCTTACGGGAGAAGATGTGGATATAGTTGTAACAAGAAACGGCAAAGAAAAATCTTTTAAGATAGACCCTAATTATAAGACATATCTTTTCGGATTTTCATATGGAACAAATGAAAAAGCGGCAGCCGAGGTTTCTTCTGTCACAGAGGGTAAACCTTTTGAAAAGGCAGGCTTTAAGGCTGGGGATATAATTAAAGAAGTAAATGGTAAAAAAATTGTCAATGCAGGCGAACTCAGTACGGCTATGAATGAGGTAAACAGTGACGGAAAAGAAGTTACATTTTTAGTCGACAGAAAAGGTGAGGAAAAAACATTCAAAGTAACGCCTGAACCATATTCAACAAAAACACTTGGCTTTATAGCATCAATGGATGAAAAGAGCAAGAGTACATTTGATGTTGTCAAGTACAGTTTTGTTGAGGTAAAATACTGGATAGAGACAACAGTTGGAAGTCTTGGAGCACTCATAACGGGAAATGTATCTATCAAAAATGTATCAGGACCGGTCGGAATCGTTGATACGGTAGGGGATGCGATAAACCAGAGTAAATCTTACGGATTTAAAGTCGTTATGCTGCAGATACTTTATATGTCAGTATTACTTAGTGCGAACTTAGGTGTAATGAACCTTTTGCCGCTCCCTGCACTTGACGGAGGGCGAATCGTATTTATCCTGATAGAAGCCATAAGAGGAAAGCCTGTAGATAAGGAAAAAGAAGGCTTCGTACATTTTGCAGGATTTGTTGTGCTGATGCTGTTCATGGTATTTGTAATGTATAATGATATAATAAAGATATTGCATTAGGCAATAGATTTATAATCATTAAGCCGTCGGTCAATGCTATCTGGTAAGAATTAATTTTTTGGAATTTTGCCCCGGTGTATTGGGATATATTTCTTAGATGTTGCAATCATTATTGTCAGTATTGCAAGTGTTGACAGTAGAGTATTTTAAACCATGGTGTCTTTAGGACATCATGGTTTTTGTGATATATAATTGGTAACAGTTCAGCCATAAAAAGATAAAAGTGTTGATTTTTTTGAAAAGAGGTAGAAAAATGTATAGAGATAATACGAAAGTTGTAAAAATAGGAAATGTTGCTATCGGAGGAGGAAATAAGATTGCAATACAGTCTATGACAAATACAAAAACAGAGGATGTTAAAGCAACGGTAGAGCAGATACTTGCACTTGAAAAGGCAGGCTGTGACATCGTCAGAAGCACTGTTCCGACGATGGAAGCGGCAAAAGCGATTGCGGAGATAAAAGAACAGATTCATATACCGCTGGTTGCCGATATTCATTTTGATTATCGTCTTGCTATTGCGGCAATGGAGAACGGGGCAGACAAGATAAGGATAAATCCCGGAAATATCGGTTCTGCTGAGAAAATAAAAGCAGTGGTCGATGTGGCAAAAGAGAGGAACATTCCGATAAGAGTCGGTGTAAACAGCGGTTCTCTTGAGAAAGACCTTATAGAAAAATACGGCGGTGTAACGGCGGAGGGCATTGTTGAGAGTGCACTTGATAAAGTTAAGATAATTGAAGATATGGATTATGATAATCTTGTTATAAGCATAAAATCGTCAGATGTTATGATGTGCATAAAAGCTCACGAACTCATAGCAGGAAAGACACCTTATCCGCTTCATGTTGGAATAACGGAGTCAGGTACGGTATTGTCAGGCAATATCAAATCAGCGATAGGACTTGGAAATATACTTTATCAGGGAATAGGTGATACGATAAGGGTTTCACTCACCGGTGACCCTGTCGAGGAGATACGTTCAGCTAAACTTATATTAAAAACTCTGGGACTTAGAAAAGGCGGTGTGACTGTTGTCTCATGTCCGACCTGCGGCAGAACGCAGATAGACCTTATAAGCCTTGCGGCAAAGGTTGAAGATATGGTAAAAGATATGGATATGGATATAAAAGTTGCCGTTATGGGATGTGCCGTAAACGGACCGGGAGAAGCAAGAGAAGCTGATATAGGAATAGCAGGCGGAAATGGTGAGGGACTTCTTATAAAGAAAGGTGAGATTATAAGAAAAGTGCCTGAAAATGAGATACTTGCCGTGTTAAAAGAGGAACTTGAACGCTTATAAATATTCTTACACTTCCCGTGTATAGAGCACAGTAGGATGCTTATGTTATAAGACAACTGCGTTCATGAGCAGGCAGCGAAAGTGAATTGCGAATGTCAGCTATATGTGTTAAATATCGAAAATGATGCAGAAATGGAGCCGAATAAATATGCAGAGATTGTTACTTGAAACTTTTGAAGGTCTTAATCTTACAGATAGACAGCGAAAGATATTTGATGATGTAAATGTTGAAAATGTCGTTGTTTCAAAAGAAAATAAATTGATAGAAATATATCTTGTAAGCAGCCATGTTGTAGCATACAGGGAGATATGTCTTTTAGAGTACGCATTAGGTGTTTTTTTCGGCAATGCTGACATTGACATAAAAGTACATGACAGATTTGAACTTTCACAACAATACAATGCAAAGGTATTTTTTGATGAGTATAAAGACAGCCTTCTTCAGATATTCAAAGCTGAAAATATATTAGAGTTTGATATGCTCTATCAGGGAAATTTTGAGATGAAGGAGTCAGAAATTTATATTTCATGTGAAGATGACAGTATGTACCGTGGCAGGGAAAAAAATTTAAAAGACAGTCTTGTAAAGATATTTAATGAGAAAGCAGGATTTGATATAACTGTAGATGTTGAATACACCGAGCCTGTAAAAGAAAAGGAAAAGAAAACAGAAATATTTAAGTTCCCGTCAAAGCAAAAAACAATGCAGAAACAGGACAATATCCCTTTACAGAACACTGCCGAATTGCAAAATGGTATGTCAATGTCAAAAAACGGAACAGACGGAATGGGTTCAGATATTCCTTTTGATGCGGCGGATTATTATGTTGATGATATGGCATATGCTGCAACGAATATGGGCTTTGATATTCCGGTGGAGCCGGCTGCCGGTATGGAACCGGAAAACAATATGCAGCCTAAAGCTGTGGCATCTGATACCGCCATGATGGGATTTGACATACAGGCTTCAGGTAACGGCTCTGCAGGCACATCAAAAAACAGCAATGCACAGAATAATATAGCAGCTAAAAAATCAACAGATAATGGTTCATCAAAAAAGACAGCCGCAGGTGGTTCAACAAGATATGGAAACGACAGAAAATATGGTAAAGGTAAATTTACAAAGAGCAAGATTCCATTTGATGAGGAATGTTTCTATGGCAGAAATTGTGACGGAGAAATCACAAAGATTGCTGACATTCAGGATGAGATTGGTGAAGTTGTAATAGAAGGTATGGTTTCCTCAACTGAGGAGAGAGAGATAAGAAATGAAAAAATCATATTTATGTTCAATGTAACTGATTTTACGGACACTATTTCTGCAAAGATATTTATAAAAAAGGATGAAGCCGACCCTATAAGAGACAATATTAAAAAGGGTAAATTCATAAAGATGAAAGGTATCGCACTTTACGATACATATTCAAGAGAAGTGGGAATAAGTTCAATAAAGGGCATAAAGCCGGGCAAGGACAACCGTGTATATCGAGAAGATAATTACGAGGGAATGAAGAGAGTTGAACTTCATGCACATACACAGATGAGCGAGATGGATTCTGTTATGTCTGTCTCTGATTATCTGAACACTGCAAAGAGATGGGGACATACGGCAGTGGCAATAACAGACCACGGTGTGGTTCAGGCATTCCCTGATGCCGACCATTGTTTAAAACCGGATGACAATTTAAAGATGCTTTACGGAGTTGAGGCATACCTTGTAGATGACCTTATCGGAACAGTCAAAAATGACAAGGGACAGAACTTTGGCGGCTCGTTTGTCGTTTTTGACCTTGAGACAACCGGATTTGGTGCAAAGAGCAACCAGATAATAGAAATCGGTGCAGTAAAAGTAGAAAACAGGCAGATAGTCGATACTTTCAGCACATTTGTAAACCCTGAAAGACCTATTCCGTTTAATATAACAAAATTGACGAGCATAGATGATAATATGGTCGCAGGCTCGCCAAATATAGATGTGATACTGCCTAAATTTCTTGAATTTTGCGGTGATAGTGTTATGGTCGCACATAATGCATCGTTTGATATGGGATTTATAACACAGAAAGCAAGGGAGAGAGGTTATGACATTGATTTTACGGTTATCGACACTGTTTCAATGTCAAGAGCATTATTGCCTGAACTCTCAAAATATAAACTTGACACGGTTGCAAAAGCACTCGGAGTATCACTTGAAAATCATCACAGGGCGGTAGATGATGCAGGCTGTACGGCAGAGATATTTATAAAACTTATAAAAAAACTTGATGAAAAAGGTATAGATACGCTTGCAAAATTAAATGAGATAGGTAAGCCGTCTATGGAAACGATAAGAAAAATGCCGTCATACCATGCGGTCATACTTGCCAAAAATGAGACAGGCCGTGTAAATCTTTACAGGCTTATCTCTGAGTCACATTTAAAATATTTCAGCAGAAGACCAAAACTGCCAAAAAGTCTTTATCTTGAATACTGTGAGGGACTTATGATAGGTTCAGCCTGTGAAGCGGGCGAGCTTTATCGTGCAATACTTGAAGAAAAGCCTGAGGAAGAAATAGACAGACTTGTCAAGTTCTATGATTATCTTGAAATACAGCCACTTGGAAACAACGCATTTATGGTAAGGGACAGCGACAAATATCCTCAGATACAGGATGAAAATGACCTTATGGAGATAAACAGAAAGATTGTTTCTCTCGGTGAAGAATATAATAAACTCGTAGTCGCCACCTGTGATGTGCATTTTCTAAATCCGGAGGACGAGGTCTACAGACGCATAATAATGGCTGGAAAAGGCTTTAAAGATGCAGATTTTCAGGCACCTCTTTATTACAGGACAACTGCTGAGATGCTCTCTGAATTTCAGTATCTCGGAGCAAAAAAGGCTGAGGAGATAGTTATAACAAATACAAATCTCATCGCCGACATGGTAGACAATATAAAACCGTGCAGCCCGCGAAAATGTCCGCCGCAGATTGAAAATTCAGACCAGGATTTAAGAGATATATGCTACAATAAAGCACATTCAATATATGGTCCTGACCTGCCTCCGGTCGTAGTAGAGCGACTTGAGAGAGAGTTAAACTCTATTATAAGCAACGGATATGCCGTTATGTATATCATCGCACAGAAACTTGTGTGGAAGTCAAATGAGGACGGTTATCTTGTAGGCTCAAGAGGTTCGGTAGGTTCGTCATTTGTAGCGACGATGGCGGGAATAACAGAGGTAAATCCGCTGTCGGCACATTATTACTGTCCAAAATGCCATTATTATGACTTTGATTCGGAGGATGTAAAAAAATATGTCGGCAGCTCGGCTTGTGATATGCCGGACAAGAAATGTCCAAGATGCGGTGAAATGCTGTGCAAAGAGGGACATGACATTCCGTTTGAGACATTCCTCGGATTTAAGGGAGACAAAGAGCCTGATATTGACCTTAATTTCTCAAGTGAATATCAGAGCAATGCACACGATTATACAGAGGTAATTTTTGGTGCAGGACATACTTTCAGAGCAGGAACAGTAGGAACGCTTGCAGAAAAAACTGCTTACGGATATGTAAAAAAATATTACGAGGAAAGGGAACAGTCAAAACGAGGTGCTGAGATAGAGCGAATATCGCAGGGCTGCGTAGGTGTCAGACGAAGCACCGGACAGCATCCCGGCGGAATTGTAGTTCTGCCGATGGGAGAAGAAATCTATACATTTACTCCAGTGCAGCATCCGGCAAACGATATGACCTCTAAAATAATAACAACACATTTCGATTATCATAAGATTGATGCAAACCTCTTAAAACTTGATATATTAGGCCATCAGGACCCTACCATGATAAGAATGCTTGAAGACCTTACGGGAGTTGATGCATCACAGATAAGAATGGATGATAAAGAAGTGCTTTCGCTGTTTGAAAGTACCGAAGCACTCGGAATAAAACCTGAGGATATAGACGGATGCCCATTTGGCTGTCTTGGTCTTCCTGAGTTTGGAACACCGTTTGTACATGGAATGTTAAAAGAAGCAAAACCTAAGAATTTTTCAGACCTTGTGCGAATATCAGGACTTTCGCATGGTACTGATGTGTGGCTTGGAAACGCACAATACTATATTTCAACAGGTGACTGCACACTTTCAACAGCCATATGTACACGAGATGATATAATGATATATCTTATTCATATGGGAGTTGAGAATGAGCGTTCTTTTAAGATAATGGAGAGCGTAAGAAAAGGAAAAGGTCTGACCCCTGATATGGAGGAGGACATGAGAGCGTGCAATGTACCTGACTGGTATATTGAGTCGTGCAAAAAGATAAAATATATGTTCCCAAAAGCCCATGCAGCCGCATATGTAATGATGGCACTGAGAGTAGCATACTTTAAAGTACATTATCCATTGTCATATTATGCAGCATTTTTCAGTATAAGAGCTACCTCATTTAACTATGAGCTTATGTGTCTTGGAAAAGAAAGACTCGGATACTATATGGACGATTATAAAAAGAGAAAAAATGAACTGTCGGACAAAGAAAAAGATACATTTGAGGATATGAAGATAGTTCAGGAAATGTACGCCAGAGGTTTTGAATTTGTAAAGATTGATATATATCGTGCAAAGGCAAACAGATTTCAGATAGTAGACGGAAAACTTATGCCGGCATTCTCTACAATCGACGGACTGGGTGATAAAGCTGCCGAGATGATAGAGGACGAAGCGAGCAAGGGTAAGTTTTTGTCAAGGGAGGATTTTAAGAACAGATGTAAAGTCAGCGAGAAAGTTGTGGAAACAATGGCAGATTTAGGGCTTATGGGTGATCTGCCACACAGCAACCAGATTTCGCTGATGGATTTTATGGAGATGTAGGTGAAAAAATGACAGAAGTAATGAAAAAAAATTTGGCAGATAGTGATGATGCAGGGTAAGTATAATCAATATGCAATACAAATATGAAAAGAGGATTAAAAAAATACCTAAAGTACATTTTATAGGTAATTGCGAAACAAGTTTGAAATCTTGATTCCAATAGGGAAAAATCCAGCAGAACCGGATTTTAAAGAGATGTTTATGCGAAATAGGATTTTATTGCATAAAAACAAAGCAGATAGAATTATCTGCCTGTAAAACAGGTGGGAAATATAGAAGATTATGCTATTAACGGCTTCAAGCTACGGATATACGGGTGCTTATGAATTTTATCAGCTACTATGACAGTGAGCAGCTGTGCAATCCCTGCAAGCAGTAAATCAGAACGAAGAGTTTTTTCATTCTGTGTCTTACGACCTGCAACACAAAAACTGTCTTTAAAGTGGTTAATGGCTTTTTCTACATTTACACGTATTTTGTATGTGGAATCCCATTCTTCCGTATCACGAACACATCCGGGGTAAGCACGAAGATTTTTTTCAGGGTAGATGTAAATTCATTCTTCCGCAGGAAGAAGTTGTGCATGGGTTATCACAATGGCATACACGCTTGGATTTCTTAGTAGTACTGTTCCATTCCCATTTCATTTTCGGACAGACGAATTTCATAGTTGGAAGTCCGCAACGCAGATGGGATTTGCTCATACCCCCTAATTTTCCACCCCAACCCCTTGACTAACCCACTCCCTTTACTGTAAACTATTACTTTAGCAAGAAAACGAAAAAGACAGTCTTAGGAGGCTATAAAATAATGAAACTAGAAATACAAAATTAGGAGGTGGAACGATGTTGAATTTAATTATTGGTAGAGAAAATGTGTCATTGGATAAAGTGTGTATGAATAGTAAACTTTATTTTACACGATGGAAAAAACAGAATGGTTTGACGATCCTTTTACTAAGCGTGTAATAAAAAAGATTGACCAAGCAGATGTTGTTTTTGGAGAAGCATTAAAAAATAGATATGGTAAGGGAATATCTACAGGCAACTAAGTTCCGGAACAAAAACATTGCTTCTAATGAGATTTAGACCTGAACATATTTATTATGGTACAATGATGGGAGATAATTGTGTACCATTCATTAAAGAATTGGTAAAAAGTAATGAGAATAGTTTAAATCTGTTAATAGAACATTATATGGAATTTTCGAATGATTGGGAAGGGTTACTTCTGATTAACGGAAAACCTGCTAGTATTCAAGAGTATGGAGACGCTATTTGTACATGGTCGATGCATTACGAGCTTACTAAAGAATATGAAAATGAAAAATATTGGGCAGGAAGAAAATTTCCACAGGAGTTATGTGAGAATTGGTTTTCAGATGAAATCAGATACAATACACAAGGGTAACAGTGCAATAGCTGTTACCCTTTTTAATTTGACAAGTAAAATGTAAGGGGTCTGTGTAAAAACGGTCATCCCTTTTGTGATGTTAATTATTGAACATTCCCTCATTTAATAAAGGAATGTTTATTTTTATTTGTTTGTGTATTTTTACATTTTTCGCTTTAGATTTTATTTAAAATAAAGAACAGTATTTTGGAACTAAAATGTTTCACATACAGACTAATATTTTGCTTGTCATAAAAGAAAAAATTTGGTAAAATGAAAGGAGATTTTAAAATAAATGCTTGCATTTTGGGAATCAAAAATAAATATAAAAAATAGAAGGGCAAGAGTTATGAATTTAGGTAGTATATTAGGTCGCATTAAGGCTAGCACAAATCTATTTAATTTGAATGATTCTTTTAAAACAATAAGATATATTTCAGACGAGGAATATGAAGAAACCGTACATAAGTACGTGGAGCCTATGTTTATTGAGCCTACGGATTCGGAGACCTGTCAGCCACCTCGTTTTATTTTGTTTTCAGCACCAGGAGCTACTGGGAAAACAGCACTAGCAAAAGAAATTTGTCATTCAAAGCACGGAATTTATTGGGATTTGCCTGACAGCAAAGTTGCAGAATTCAGTTTACAGGGTGCTATTCAGAATGCAGTCGGTGTTGAGTATTTAAGCGATTTTTACAAAAGTATTAAAAACGGTGATGAGTTTTTAGTTATAGATGCTTTTGATGAAGCTGAGGCTGGTTCTGGTCGTACAGGTATTGAATTTTTCTTGAGGGATTTAAATACAATTACAGACGGTTGTGATCATATTTGTGCGATTTTAATGGCTAGAACGGAAAGTGCGTTATTTATAAAAAATTATTTATTACATAACAATATTCCTTTTATCCATTATGAAGTGGGATATTTTGCTGAATATAACGCAAAGACATATATTAAAAATGGCTTAGAAAGATTAAAAGTTCCTATTACCGGGATTGTAAATCAGTGTATTGATTCCCAGTTTAATGAAATAAAGAGGATTCTTTTGAATACTAATACTGAATCTTTTTTGGGTTATGCTCCTGTTTTAAATGCTTTGTCTGCTTCCTATGATGAAGAAAGAAATACTTTAAACTTGTTAAGGAATACAAAAGATTCGGATAATAATTGTCAGCTGTTAAAAAGAATACTTGATGACCTGCTGGTAAGAGAACGTGGAAAATTTTTAAACGCTTTAAAAATAAAATTGCCTAAAATAAATGTGTATTCAGATAATATTTATAATAAAAAGGAACAGATTTTAAGAATATTTGGTACATTGGCGTATAATGATTCAACCTTGTTTGTTCCAAACATTGATGAGTCTATTCCTATCGAATATCATGAGGAATATTTAGAGGCCGTAAACACTCAGTTGTATCAGCACCCTTTTGTTAAGGTTCTTGAAAGAAAAGGGGAACCTGTGTATGATTTTACAGGGACAGCTTTTCGTGATTTTGTAATAGCCTTTGTTTTAGCAGATAAAGAATTAACCGATTTTGTACGTGAATACATTAGTGATTGTAATAAATACTGTCCTTCGCAGCTCTTAGTAGAATTTTATAATATCTTCTCAGAAGGAAAAATAGATGGAAATGATATTCCGTTAATGTACAATTCTTTTAAAGCTCATGCACAGGTTGGTGATAAAATAAATCTTCATATTAATGGAGATTCTGATGAGTGTTCTGTTGAATTTATATTTGAAAAGGAAAACTTATCGATCGAGTCTCTTGAATTTGAAATCAATGATTTAGAAAACGGTATTTATATAGATCAGTTGTCAAATTGCTATGTGGATGTAGACGGTAAGGTTTATGTGGGAAGTTCTAAGAGCGAGGCGAGAATTTATAATTCTGTAATAAATTGTAATACTATAACTTGGAGAAGTGAAAAAATTTCTATTGAGGCATATTCACCGGGAGAATGTTCATTAGTTGTCGATAATATGGACTATACTACAGATACATTACCTATGTTTGAGGTAAAAACAGATGATAAGAGAAATTTTAAAGTGACTTGTGATAATTTGAAGGGTTATTATAAATTAATACCTTATCATACTGATGATGTAAAAAACAATACGGGCGATGATTATACATTTTTTGCTAATTTGATTAGGAGGATATTCAGTTGTCTTCGTTCCCATAGTAAAGATGCTCCTGCTAGAAAGGCTGATTTTATCAATAATCGTATAATTAGTTTGAATAGCTACAAAAAGAATGTGTTAGCGTTTCTTTTAGATACAGGCATTTTATATACTGATGAGCAAAATTGGCTTTATAAATTAAATACAGATAAGCTCTCAACTTATTCAATTAAATGGCATGATGTGAGAGATGGGGATTTTGCATCCTTAGAAAGTTTATATGAGATGTATAAAAATAGTGATAAGGCCACCGCTTTAGGTGAAACAGCTTCAATGGGTTTGTTCTAAGAAGTCAGGTGTTCATGTGAAATCAGATACAATACACAAGGGTAACAGTATGAAAGCTGTTACCCTTAATTTATATAAGTAGTACAAAGTTTCGAAAGGTATATATATATATATATTCAAATGGCAGTAAAACAAATTTATAATTTACCGATTTAGTTTACGGATTTGAAATTCCCTACCCCTTGACTTACCCACTCTCTGTGCTGTAAACTATTACTTTAGCAAGAAAAACGAAAAATAGATAACCCCAAATCGATTTTAGGGAAAATTATAAAAAAGTAGAGAGCAGGGGCAGGAGAACTGTTCTCTAAGGTAAGATGGTGGCTACAGTACGATGAATTTGCAATCAGTGCATAAGTGAGAGTTACTGTAGTTGCTATTTTACCGCTAAGTAAAAAATGAAAACAAAGAACAAAAATGGAAATAAAATCAGGAGGTAACGACTATGAGAAAATCAGGAATAAAAGCGGTAATACTTGCAACAGCTTTAGCAATGACAGTAACAGCAGCTAATGCTACAACAGTAACAGCTAAGAAAAAAGCAAAGAAGACAGTAGTAAAGCTGGTAAGTTTAGATACAGCGGCAAGAAAGTATGTAAATAAAGCAAATTCTTCCGCTAATAAGAAAAAAGGAACAACAAGTCTGAAAGTCAGTGTAAAAGGTTCGGTAAGCGAAGGAAAGTTTAAGAAAGCAGTCAAAGCTATACACTGCAAAGGACTCAAGTCCGGAACAAAAGCAGCTTTCAACGACGAAGTTCTTTGCCCGGTCTGGTCGAAGCTCAGTGTGGAGGACAGTGGCTGGTACAGGAAGAGTGATGGTAAGTATGTAAATGGTGGTAAGTACACTACTTTCAAAGTAAAGTTCGATAATAAGAAGATGCATGGATACTCCAGCTACGGTAAAGTAAACTACATGAAACAGGCAGAGAAAGAGATTTACAATACTTTAGGTGTTTTCGAGAAAGATTTCGGCAGAAAGCTTACTAAGGCAGAACTCGGTACATTCGCTGTAGGATACTGCGGTCAGAGAGGTGGGTTACACTTTGGTGGTGACGGCGGAAGAAAACACAATGGTGACTATGTTAAAAGTTGCGCAAAAGGGATATCGGAGGATGATACCAAAGGTGGTGCCAATTGTATGGCTAAGGCTAACGCTGCGACTCGAGTAATGAGAATACTTGGATTTAAAGAAAATGAGTGTGGTATAGTAGCAAATTATGCTACTAATCATGATTGGAACTGGTGGAAAGTCTCCGGAACAATCTATGTTGGCGATCCATCGAATATGGGAGCATTTTTTGTGGATGACAAAGGGAAAGAGATCGACTGGCAGGAAGTAGGCTGGGGTTGTGTTGCAGAAAACTTCTTTAAACTTCCAGAAAATGCAAAGTGGAAGTATCTTGGTTATGAGTCTTATGAAGCATATAATGAGTATAAGGATTCTCTTGCGTATAAGTATATAAACTTTAGAGATCAGGAAGCAAAAGCTGAATGGAAGAAACTTGATCCAACAGTCGATTTTGAAACATATACACAGTATCAGCCAATTAGTGGGCTTCGCACAATCACAGAGAAAGAGTGCGCAGCGGTGATCAAGAAATACTATGGAAAAAAGTGGCTTACTGATGACGAGACTACGTACATTGATGCTTCCGATGGTAAGAAGGGTACAAAGTGGAAACATTCCACAATTCATTTTTAAATAATTCCACTGACTAAAACTTTAGCAGTGGTTTTAGATAAACTCAGCAGTAGTTGGCTGGAAACAGCAGGTACTGACTAGAGTAAGAGCACCAGTTTAAAAGCTGGTGCTCTTTTTGGCAAAAGAAAGAGGCAGGTGTTCAAGCACCTGCCTCGGTAAAAAGCAGCTAGGTTTTTGCACCGAATCGCTTAATCCGGAAATTTTGGGAATAGGTATTTGGAAATTTTGCAGTCCCTTGCATGCGTGCCTACAAGGTGCAAGCCTGCAGTAAATTCTTAGTATATCACTTTTAAAATAAGTGATGCGAGTATTGCACCACCAATAAGGATAACTAAAGAATTTCTTTTATAGAAATTTAAAATTTCCATACTAGTCCCTCCTTTCCTTTCTTATTGTGTGGCTTTTACACCACACACTTTAATAGTAACATGGCCTAGTTCTTTTGTCAGTTTGAAGTAAGAACACCGATTTAGAAGCCGGTGTTCTTTTTAAACGCAGGAATAGAAGAGATGCAATTTTGCATCTCTTTTTTGCGTTTAGAGTAAATTGAAAGCTAATCTAAAAAAGTAGAGGAGGAGTAAAAGATGAGATTTAAAAGGTTAATCTCGATGACTTTAGCAGTTAGTCTTACTTTAGGTATTTTTAGCGGTTTACCGCCATTAAAAGAGACTATGAGCACTACGAAAGAAGCAGGAGCAGCAAACGGAGTTTACAAAGCGTGGAACTGGGATACAAAAGATGAGTTTGTTAAATATGTAAAGAAAAATTATACGAATAAATACGGCACTGTGTTCAATGCTAATGACAGTCATGTATTTACAAATGGTAATCTTAAAATCAATTTAGCAGAAAAAATACCAATCCCCGGTACAGAGACAAAAGTTTGTAAGTGGTGGTGGTTTACAACCGTAGATAAATACGGAGATTCTAGAAGCAGTTCTACAGGAACTACACATAAGATTTATGAGAATCCTAAAAAGGGTACCAGTTCTGGACCTGACAGATGGGCAACACAGGATATGTTTTCAAAGGATGGTATGACAATGCAGAGCTTTTAGGTGATGTTTATACACAGACAAAAAAATCTGAAAGTAAGGACATGAAATTCTATGCAAAATGGAACGGTGCAGTTTACAGTTATACATTTAAACTTGATGGCGGTACACTTGCAAAAGACAGCAATATCAATGATGAGTTCTTTGATGAGACAAACAACACAATCAAAGAAACATTCGGAGAAACGATAAAACTTCCTAAAGTTTACAAATCAGGCTGCAACGCAAGTTCAGAGTGGAAGATTACATCAGCAGGATATGAGGATGTTATAGTAAAAGAGGGCAGCAAAGTTGATTATCCTGACGATATAACACTTGAGCCGATATGGACTGGTGGAACTCACAAAGTATTCTTTGACGCTGACGGCGGTTCGTTCAAGAGTGGTTATGAAGACCTTGCAACAGAAAATGACAGATACTATAAGAGTGTAAAATACAGTATAGATACAGACTTACAGTATTATGGCACACTTCCGGTAGTAGAAAAAGATGGGTACACATTCTTAGGATGGGCTACAAAAGATAAAGAGTTTGTCGTAGAAACAGATGAAGTGAAACTCGCAACAGATACAGTGCTTTATGCTCAGTATAAAAAGAATGAAAAGACTACTTCATATCAGAAAGATGTAACCGTAAATGAGGATTGTGATGTTGACCCAAATGATTTAGACTCATATACGCTTCTTGATGAAAATGTAGCACTGGAAGAACCTGAAGCAAAAATCGCATGGTTTAAAACAAAAGCGGTAGGAGAGAACTATCTGGCTATAGATGATGCTGCCGGCAGAGGTCTTTATAAAGCAATGTGGAACTATTACCATGATGGAAAAAATGTCAATAAAGGCATTAAATTCTCCATCAATACAGGTGACGGCTTAGGTTTGTTTAATGTATATACCTGTTTTACGGAAGACCATCCGGAACTTTCATGGATGAGAGGCTGCAGTGTAAATATGGCTGCCGGGTCAAATGGCAGAACATATTGTTATATGCACCCTTCATATGATTATAATGCAAGTGAGGTAATCAGAAACTTTAATACTGTTGAAAACTCAGACAGATACCCGAACTTACTCAAAAAAGTAAAAAAAGGTAAGACAACAGCAGATACGCTCGACAACATTGCAAGAGTAATATGTGCTAATCTGACATATACAGAAGATAAAGACAAAAAAGGTAACTATTCATCAAAATACCGTGATGCGGCATATGTAATCAACCAGTCAGAAAAACATGAATGCGTCTGTGTCGGATATGCTTATACATTCAAAATGATGTGCAATTACTTTGGAATTGACTGCGTAAATGTAGGCGGAGATGCAGGTGGCGGTCATGAATGGAACTATGTAAAAGTGGGTAAAAAATATTACGGTGTTGACCTTACATGGATGGACAGCGGCAGCAAACAACAGAATGTTTACTGTTATCTTGAAGATGCTAAAACATTTGGTGTAAAGGGCTATGATAAATCAAATTTAAGAAAAAGTGATTTGTATATCGAAAAATATATAACACTTGCAACAACACCATATAAAAGAAATATTACAGTCGGTAAATTCAAATACCAGATAACAGGTGGAGGAGAATGTATGCTGACAGGAGCGACAGCTAAAGGTAAAAAGGTTACGAATTTAACCATAAACAAAGGGGTAACTTATAACGGTCTTGTCTACAGTATCAATAAAATAGGAGATAAAGCTTTTAAAAATAACACTTATCTGAAAAAAATAAATATTACAGCCGTCAAAAAAATTAAGACATTTACGGTAGGAAAAAATGCTTTTGAGGGATGCAAAAATATTAGAACGATTACATTAAATAACAGTTTTGGCAAAAAAATTAACTTTTGCAATAAATCATTTAGATTAGGAAACAAAAAGAAATGCCATTTAAGTATTATTTCTTCAAAAAGCCTGAAAAAAGATTCTGTTAAGAAATTAAAAAAAGCAGGATTAAAATGGTTTACCACAAAATAAGCAAAAAAACAGCCATGATAGAATTTATCTTTCATGGCTGTTTTTATAATTACTTTTCAAAAATTTTCGACGGAATATGTATTTTTTTATATATTTCCATGTATTCTTCATTTGAGTAATCATTTATATAATTTTTTTCATAATTGGTCGTGCAGTCATTATCCGCAAGCATATCAACCGCTTTATTATAGGCGATGGCCGCGTGCTCTATCTTGTCATACTTTCCTATGAGATTGTAACCATTTATATGAATTTTGGATATGTAAGAAGTTATACCGTTGGCGGTTTCAACGGTAACTCCCTGATATGGATTTATTATCTCAATATTAGCATATCTAAAATCGTTTATATCTCCGTTTACAAATTTGAAATCAATATCTTTTCTTGCAAAATTTCTTATGCCGTACCTCGATGCGATATTTGTCTGCATACCGTACTCAGCAACAAACAAATGCGTTCCTCGTCTCATTATAGAATGGTTAGAATAGTAGAAAAGGTCATCTATATCAAAAGTAAGTACATCATTTTTTGAAAGATAGTAGTTGAAAAATTTATTACGCATATATATCGGTGTTTTGATATATATTCCATTATTTTTAAAATTTATCAGAGATACCCATTTCTTAAAATCAAGCTTTTGACATATTGTTTTAGAAAAATCCTCCGGAATATATGTGTTTTCACTTTGAATTATAGCTGTTGCATCATTATATGCCGCATTGGCGTCCTCATCATTATCAAAACTTCCAAGACTTATATGTTTTGAGCGGAATGTTATAGAACTTCTGTAATAAATATCTCCGTTTTTCTTTTGTGCTTTAAATACTCCCGGTAAATTTTTCATAAATTTATTTCTCCTGTTTATTATTTGTCTTTGGAAAATAACTAACTATGTTGATTTTAACATTTAAGAATTTAAAATACAATATAAATTAAAAACGACAAATATTGATATTATTTTCAATAGCATAACAGGGCTGCCGCATTAGCATAAATTTGAAACGATATAGGATAGCTGGACGGATGACCAACAGTATTTGCAAAACCTATAGATACAACTGCATCTTTATAAGTTTTATGATATGCAAAGCCACTTTCTTAAATAAAATATACATGCAATATACAAAATAGCATGTATAAATTATTACAATTATGTGAATAATTTTACAAAAGTATTCATATATTGTTATGTAAGGAGAATTTATATGTATAATAACAAAATATATATTATGATAATGGCTGGCAGTATGACTATGGGATTATTAAATTCAAGCGATTGCCTTTCTAAAACAATTAAAGAAAACAATGTTGTGATAATGTCAGAAAATGAATATGGCATAAAAAACAGAGCAAATATTAAAAAGATTTCAAATCTGAAACGGCTGCATGATGAAAGACTGAAAGCATACAGGGTAAAACAGATTAAAAAAGCCTGTGGCGTAAGCGTAACTGCAACTGACAGAAAAATTCTTGAGAGGATAGTTGAAGCAGAAGCAGGTGGCGAGGACCATAAGGGTAAAGTGCTTGTCGCAAATGTTGTTTTAAACAGAGTTAAAAATAAATCATTTCCATCAACGATAAAAGATGTAGTTTTCGCACACAGAGGTGGGACATACCAGTTCTCGCCAATAATGGACGGAAGATATTATACAGTAAATGTATCTGATGATACAAAAAGTGCCGTAAAAGATGCCTTAGCAGGTGTAGACCATTCGGCGGGTGCATTGTACTTTATGGAACGGGCACTTGCTGACAAAGGTAATGTATCATGGTTTGACAGATGCCTTACAAGACTGTTTAGGTATCACTGTCATGAATTTTATAAGTAAATACAACTTTATGTACTGGAAAGCAAAGATATGACAAGATAATAGAAAATCAATGTTTTTATATAGATAAAACAATGTTTATAAAGGAGTGGTGGGAAAATTAGTATGATAGTACATTGTAACATAAAAATATCTTGACATATAGTTAGAATATGTCAGAAACATTCTTGCAATAACTTATTTCATAATGTATAATATATCATTAAAAGACAAAAAGATAACTATTTAATGACTGTACTATATATGGTGCGGCGGAATGGAGGAAATAATGGAACTTATGTATCAGAGCACTCGAAGCGAGGGCACAAAGGTTACTGCATCACAGGCTATCTTAAAAGGTCTTGCGGATGACGGCGGACTTTTTGTACCTGTTAGTATTCCAAAACTTGATGTATCTTTAGAAGATATATCTAAGATGACATATCAGGAGACAGCATATGAAGTTATGAAGCTGTTTTTCACTGACTTTACGGAAAATGAATTAAAGACCTGCATCGAGAGAGCATATGATTCAAAGTTTGACACAAAAGAGATTGCTCCGCTAGTGAAAAAATCAGATGCGTACTATCTTGAGTTATTCCACGGTGCAACGATTGCCTTTAAAGATATGGCACTTTCAATACTGCCTCACCTTCTTACAACATCAGCTAAGAAAAACAATATCAAAAATGAGATTGTTATACTTACTGCTACTTCAGGAGATACAGGAAAGGCTGCTCTTGCCGGATTTGCAGATGTTGAGGGAACAAGTATTATCGTATTTTACCCTAAAAACGGCGTAAGCAAGATTCAGGAACGCCAGATGGTGACACAGAAAGGTGCAAACACAAAAGTTGTCGGCATCACAGGAAACTTTGATGATGCACAGAGTGGTGTTAAGGCAATGTTTAACAATAAAGAACTTGCAAAAGTGATGGACGGGCACGGATACCAGTTCTCATCTGCAAACTCTATCAACATCGGCCGTCTTGTACCACAGGTTGTTTACTATGTTTATTCATACACAAGACTTCTTGCAAACGGAGATATAAAGGCAGGAGAGAAAGTAAACTTTGTAGTACCTACAGGAAACTTTGGAAATATCCTTGCAGCTTTCTATGCTAAGAACATGGGGGTTCCTGTTGGAAAACTTATCTGTGCTTCAAATGAAAACAAAGTTCTTTACGATTTCTTTGAGACGGGTGTTTATGACAGAAACCGTGAGTTTATCCTTACTTCATCACCATCTATGGATATTCTTATCTCAAGCAACCTCGAAAGACTTATCTTTAGAATTGCCGGGGATGATGCCAAGAAGACAGCAGAAATGATGGATGCACTTAAGACAACAGGAAAATATACTATCACTGATGAAATGAAGGCAAAACTTGCTGATTTCACAGGCGGATGGGCGAGCGAAGAGGACACTGCAAAAGAGATAAAGAGAGTATTTGATGAGACAGGTTATGTAATGGATACTCATACGGCAGTTGCATCTTCCGTATATCATACATACAAAGAAAAGACAAACGATGATACAAAGACAATCATCGCGTCAACAGCAAGCCCATACAAGTTTGGCACAAGCGTTATGAGTGCCATCGACAAAAAGTATGAGGGAATGGACGATTTTGCACTTATCGACGAGCTTTGCAAAACATCAGGAGTTAAAATTCCAAATGCAGTTGAAGAAATCCGCACTGCTCCCGTTCTTCATGATACAGTATGTGAGACAGAGGATATGCAGAAAACAGTTGAGAAAATCTTAGGATTGTAAAAATATTACTTGCAAACCAAAAAATATTATGATATAGTAGGTATGTTGTGTGCATTGTCGCATGACATACCTATTAATTTATTATCAATCACATATGCGGATTTCGTATCGGTGCCTTGACATAGTAACGCCATGTCAAAGGTCTTATGTTTGGAAGCATATGGAAGAAGAAAAACCATGGAGGTACAATTATGAGCGTTATTTCAATGAAACAGTTACTTGAAGCAGGTGTTCACTTTGGACATCAGACAAGAAGATGGAACCCTAAAATGGCTGAGTACATCTACACAGAGCGTAATGGTATTTATATCATCGACTTACAGAAATCTGTAGGTAAAGTAGATGAAGCTTACAATGCTGTTAAAGACATCGTTGCAAACGGTGGTTCTATCCTTTTCGTAGGAACAAAGAAACAGGCACAGGATTCTATCAAGACAGAAGCTGAGCGTTGTGGAATGTATTATGTAAACGAGAGATGGCTTGGTGGTATGCTTACAAACTTCAAGACAATCCAGACTCGTATCAAGAGATTAAAAGAGATCGAGACTATGTCTGAAGATGGTACATTTGATGTTCTTCCTAAGAAGGAAGTTATCCTTATCAAAAAAGAGTGGGATAAACTTGAGAAGAACCTCGGCGGTATCAAAGATATGAAGAAGCTCCCTGACGCTATCTTTGTAGTAGATCCAAAGAAAGAAAGAATCTGTATTCAGGAAGCACATACACTTGGTATTCCTCTTATCGGTATCGCAGATACAAACTGTGATCCGGAAGAACTTGACTATGTTATCCCAGGTAACGATGATGCTATCAGAGCCGTTAAACTTATCGTTTCTAAGATGGCTGACGCAGTTATCGAAGCTAACCAGGGTGAGTCTATGGCAGAAGAAGCAGCTGAGGAAGTTGACGCATAATCAAATTTTAAATAGGAGGATTCTAAAATGGCAATTACAGCTAAACAGGTTAAAGAGTTAAGAGAAATGACTGGTGCCGGAATGATGGATTGTAAGAAAGCACTCGGTCAGACTGACGGAGATATGGACAAGGCAGTAGAGTGGCTTAGAGAGAACGGTCTTGCTAAGGCTGCTAAAAAGTCTGGTCGTATCGCTGCAGAAGGTATCGTTGCAGTTGATGTTTCAGAAGATGGAAAGACAGCTTCTATCGTAGAAGTAAACTCTGAGACAGACTTCGTTGCTAAGAACGAAAAATTCCAGGATTATGTTGCAGAAGTTGCAGCACAGGCTAAGACAACATCAGCAGCAGATATCGATGCTTTCCTTGCTGAGCCTTGGGCACTTGACACAAGCGTTACGGTAGATGAGAAGCTTAAAGCTATGATCGCTGTTATCGGTGAGAACATGAACATTCGTCGTTTCGCTAAGATTGAGACAGAGGGAACAGTAGTTTCTTATATCCATGCAGGCGGAAAGATTGGTGTTTTAGTTGAAGCTGACACAGCCAATGCAACTGACGCAGTTAAAGAGTGCTTAAAGAATGTAGCTATGCAGATCGCTGCATTAAATCCAAAGTATCTTTCATCTGATGATGTAGATGCTGAGTACAAAGAGCATGAGAAGGAAATCCTTCTTGCACAGGCTAAGAACGATCCTAAGAATGCTAACAAGCCTGATGAAATCATCGAGAAGATGATTACAGGTCGTCTTAACAAAGAGCTTAAAGAAGTTTGCCTTCTTGAGCAGGAATATGTTAAGGCTGAAAACAAAGAGAATGTTAAGAAGTATGTAGAGAGCGTTGCTAAGGCTGAGGGCGTAAGCATCAACCTTAAGAGCTTTGTTCGTTTTGAGACTGGTGAAGGTCTTGAGAAGAAGGAAGAAGACTTCGCAGCAGAAGTTGCAGCTCAGATGGGCAACTAATCTCATATTTTGAATGTCAGATGCTTCGCTATTTGCGAATGTCTGTTTTAATCATAATTTAAAAAAACCCTATAGGTGTTGGAAAAATCTGATACTTATAGGGTTCTTTCTTAATTAGCATTTTTTAATTACAGCAGCAATAACCTGAATGTGAGTCAGACTAATGAGACTGAAAGTGATAACAATAAGGCTAAAATATAAACGAGGACTAGAATGAAAACAACAAAATTTAAGGATTATCAAAATGAAATAGTGGAACTCAGACGATATTTTCATGCACACCCGGAACTCAGCTTAAAAGAATATTCAACTGCCGACTATATAGAAAAATATTTAAATAAAAATGGAATTGTAACGAAAAGAATAGGGGAGTGTGGCATAACTGCCGTTATATACTCTAAAAATCCAGGTGCAAAAGTCGTAGCAGTGCGTGCTGAAATGGATGCGATAGCTGTCAAAGAAGAAAATGATATTGAATATAAAAGTCTGAATAAAGAAGTATCACACGCTTGCGGTCATGACGCTATAATGGCGTGTGCACTTGTACTTGCAAAAATATGTAACGAAAATAAATCCGAATTAAAAAATACGATAAAATTTATATTTCAGCCTGCCGAGGAAAATGGAGAAGGAACAGATATAATGCTTAACGGTGGTGTTATGAAATCACCTGATGTAGATTACTTTATAATGTTTCATTTTGTAAATGATGCCCCATATGGAATGGAAGTGCAATATGGCTCTGCATCTGCTGCCATCGGAAAAATGGAAGTGGCAATAAAAGGTAAATCTGCACACTGGTGTAACTCGGATAAAGGCACTGATGCGATTGTGGCATCAAGTGAATTTATATTAAAATTAAACGAACTAAACAGCACATACACCTCAGACCTGCCATTTATAATGGGGATAGGAACGATAAACGGCGGTTCGGCAAAAAATGTTATCGCATCAGATGTTTATATGGAGGGAACACTCAGAGCGGCAAAACCCGAAGATTATCACAAATTATACAATATTATCTTTGACATTGCATCACAGATTGAAGAAAAATATAATGTAAAAGTAGAAATGGATATAACAAAAGAGCCGATACCACCTATAATAAACGACAAATATCTTGTAGACACCACACTGGAATGTGGCAGTAAAATTTGGAACAAAAACTGCCGGCTGGTAGACAAACACTTTCTGTCCGGGGACAGTGCAGCATACTACTTTAATTATGCAAAAGGAGTATTCATCGTATTTACGGCAGAAATCGAAAAAGAAACAAATTATCCTATACATAATGGAAAATTTAATATGGACGAAAGCAGATATTATGATGTAGTAAAAACACTTTATTCTCTGATTGAAAAAATAAAATAAAAAATTGACTTTTTTTCATTTTCACTTGTATATAAAGTGAAAGGAGGCATAATATGAAGTCAAAAATGAGTGCTCATGAATTTGAAATAATGTACGATAAATATAAAAATTTATTGTATAGGATTGCTTTTACTTATCTAAAAGGCAATGTTTAAAACTAACAACTATCATTACACAGAAAAAATAGAAGTACCTTTTCTAAACGAATGGCGTTAGAACATAGTCAGTACTTAAGGTGTGTATTTGACACCTTTATGTACTGCTACGATGTTCTCCGAAACGCAAGTTGTCCATGAGTTAGAAAAAGGTACTTCTATTTTTTCGTCAAACTTTATTCAAGCAAGGTTACCCCAAAATCCTATTGAGAAGATAAACTCTGTTGAACGGAAAACTGAAATAATAACCATCCGCAAAATCATCAATATAGGATATTATCTCTTTTGCAAGTTCCACGGCAACTTTTTCGCCGTCCTCCTTTGAGCCGTTTTCAGGATATCGGTTTACTATCTCATCGGTCACATTTATACCTGCAATCTCATTTTTCATAAAGAGAGCATTTCTGCGGCTTATAAGCGGCATTATACCTGCAAATATACAAGCACCTGTTTCCTCCTTGATTTTTCTGAGTCTGTCGGCTTCTTCTTTTGAAAATACAGGCTGGGTAAGGAAGAAGCTTGCACCTGCGTCCATTTTTCTCTTTGTAGTGTTTATTATTGATTCGAGATTTATGAGGTTCTGGTTTATTGCACCACCATAGTTTAATGGATTTTCATTAAATACTTCCCTGTTCATTTCCTGAGCAATCTTCATAAGACCTACCGAACTGAAATTAAATACGGATTTGACAAGATCTCTCGCTGATGCAGGTACAGGATCGCCTGTTATGATAAGGAAATTTTTAATGTCATTTATCTTTGCACCCATAAACATTGCCCTCATGGCAAATGCATTTTTGTCACGACAGCATACATGAGGCATTACATCGATACCAGTTTCCCTGTAAACTTTTGCTGCCATAAGGACAGAATCGACTCTTGTTCTTCCTGACGGAGAATCCGGAAATGTAAGTACATCAACACCTGCATTTTTAAGATAATGTGCGGATTCAAGAAGTTTCTCATCATCAGTGTTAAAAGGTGGTATAAGTTCAACGGCGATAAATTTTTTGTCTTTCTTTCTGCCGTTCTCATCATATAAAAAGCCGCATCTTTTTGAAACTTTTTCATCAGCCGCATCTGTTTTTTGTATCTTTTTATCAGCCTTTATATCCATGCTCATAATGTCATAAAGAGACTTTATAAACTCAGGGGAAGTCCCACAGCAGCCGCCTATTATATCTGCACCGAGTGAGAGCAGTTCCTTTGTCTTTTCAGCAAAATACTCAGGATGGCTGTTAAATTCCATTCTGTTTCTTGTAAGTACAGGATAGCCTGCATTTGGTATTGCGATAAGCACTTTGTCTTCGGGAAGTTTGATTTTTTCAAGTATATTATACATATGATAAGGTCCGATGCCGCAGTTTAATCCGACAGCATCAACGCCATCGACAGCACATATGTCATTTATAAGATTTTTTGCACTAAGTCCTGATGCACTGTAGCCAAGCTGATTTACGGAGAAAGATACCATTATAAAAAGACCAAGTTCTTTCTTTATCTTAGGTATCACATCCGCAAGGACATCAAGACTCATAAATGTCTCAAACTGTATTATCTCAATCCCTTCATCCGCAAATGTCTTTGCTATATTAAAATATTCATTTATAAGATTTTCATTGGAAACACCTGATACCGTCGAGACAGGACCTATATCACCGGCTATAAATATATCTTTCTTTCCTGAAAGTTTGACTGCTATCTTGGCGAGTGAAACTGCTTCTTTGATATTGTCTTCTACAAAAGAAAAGTCTTTCTGCATAGACATAGTATTTGTCGCAAATGTATTTGTTCTTATAAGATTTGCTCCTGCATCCAGATAGGAAGAATGAATGTTTGTCACTCTGTCCTTATGATATATATTTGCATATTCAGGGGCTTCGTTTGTGTGGTATTTTTCTGCATAGTATGTTCCAAAAGAACCGTCTGCTAAAATATTGTGTGTTTTTATATAATCTTTAAAATTCATCAATTCCTCATTTCTGCCGATATTACCGCCTGCTGTCTATTCTTGTGATTCAGCCGTATAATTATTACCGTGCATTTTAGTAATTTTAAGCTGAGATTAAAAGATGTTTTTTCCTCAACCGGTGTCCTTAAAAAATTTTAGTTCTATGTTTTACAAAAGCATTATGATTTCTAAATCATTTAAGTTTTTTATGACAGGACAGTCTTGATTATACCTTTTTTCACATATAAAAACAAGTTTTTAAACTTTTTCAATAAATTTTCAATGACAAATGATAATATTTGTGATAAAATTTAAAATGTTTATAGTAATTTTGTAAAAAAATTTAATATTATTACAAAATATCTGATAAAAGAACTTGAAAATTTTATGTGCCGCAAGGCAGAATGGAGGCAATAATGGATTACAAAAACGCTGGAGTTGACATCGAAGCAGGCTACAAAGCTGTTGAACTCATGAAAAAACACATTGCAAGCACGATGAGGGATGAAGTGCTTACAGACATAGGTGGTTTTTCAGGTGCATTTTCTATGGAGGCTTTCAAGAACATGGAGCAGCCTACACTTGTATCAGGAACAGATGGCGTTGGTACAAAGTTAAAAGTAGCTTTTGAGATGGATAAGCATGATTCAGTTGGTATCGACTGTGTTGCAATGTGTGTAAATGACATTGCATGTGCAGGTGGTGAACCATTATTTTTCTTAGACTACATAGCATGTGGAAAAAATGAACCTGAAAAGATTGCGTCTATAGTAAGCGGTGTCGCTGAGGGATGCAGACAGTCAAATGCCGCACTCATCGGTGGTGAAACAGCAGAGATGCCTGGTTTTTATCCGGTAGATGAATATGACCTTGCAGGTTTTGCCGTAGGTGTAGTTGACCGTAAAAATATGATAACGGGCAAGTCAATCAAAGAGGGAGATGTACTTGTAGGTATCGCATCTTCAGGTATTCACAGCAATGGATATTCACTTGTAAGAAAAGTATTCCCTATGAAGAAAGAAAATCTTGCAGTAAGTTATGAATCACTTGGCGGAAAGACTTTAGGTGAAACTTTACTTACACCGACTATCATTTATGTAAAAGCACTTCGTTCTGTAAAAGAGGGCGGCGTTACGATAAAAGGATGCAGCCATATCACCGGTGGTGGATTTTATGAAAATATTCCTCGTATGCTTCACGATGGTGTTCGTGCACAGATAAAGGCTGACAGTTACGAGATACCACCTATTTTTGATATGCTTGCAAAAGACGGAGATATTGCAAAAGAAATGATGTATAATACATACAATATGGGTATCGGCATGATGCTTGCAGTTGATGCGGCAGACGCTGATAAGACTGTTGAACTTGTAAATAAGTCAGGGCAGAAAGCATTTATCGTCGGTGAGATTATTAAGGGTGAAAAAGGTGTTACATTAGTTTAATCACTATCAAGCAGGTATTAAGCGGATTGCGAATATTTGTTTTAATCACATTACCAGACAAAAGGCAAAAAGCGGATATATCGTATCCGCTTAATGCTTTATGAGGAGGTTTCATACATGAACGGACAGAAACAAAAGATTGCCGTATGTGTTTCAGGTGGAGGAACAAATCTCCAGGCTATTATTGACAAGATAAATGACGGTACTATCAAAAATACAGAAATATCAATAGTCATCAGCAACAAACCTGATGCTTACGCTTTAGAGCGTGCAAAAAAAGCAGGTATAGATGCCGTTTGCATCAGACCTAAGGATTATGAAAATCGAGATGATTTTGCGAATACAATGGTTGATACCCTAAAAAAACATGATATTGACCTGGTTGTTCTTGCCGGCTATCTTGTAATAGTCCCTGTAAAGATGATACATGAATATAGAAACAGGATAATAAATATACATCCGTCACTTATCCCGTCACATTGTGGTATGGGATATTACGGGCTTAAGGTACATGAGAGTGTACTTGCAACAGGCAATAAAGTTACAGGTGCAACGGTGCATTTTGTTGACGAAGAAGCAGACCACGGTCCTATCATATTGCAAAAAGCCGTTAAGGTACATGAAAATGATACACCTGAGATTTTGCAAAAGCGTGTTATGGAAGAAGCAGAATGGAATATCCTGCCTGAGGCCATTGAGCTGATAGGTGCTGGAAAAGTTAAAGTTGTTGACGGCATTGCACATATTGAAGAATAAACAGTTTTTATGTCTTTTTCAAAGAGTACATTGTGTAGAAATGGAGGATGATGATGAAAGTTCTTATAGTAGGAAGCGGTGGACGCGAGCACGCTATAGCATGGAGTGTATCGCAGAGTAAAAAAGTAGATAAGATTTATTGTGCACCGGGAAACGGTGGCATTTCGCAGATAGCTGAATGTGTTGATATTGCTGCAATGGAATTTGACAAACTTGCGGATTTTGCAGAGAAAAATGAGATAGACCTTACGATTATAGGTATGGATGATCCACTCGTAGGCGGTATCGTTGATGTTTTTGAAGAAAGGGGTCTCCGTGTATTCGGACCACGCAAAAACGCTGCTATCATTGAGGGCTCTAAGAGTTTTTCAAAAGATCTTATGAAAAAATACAATATTCCAACTTGTCATTATGAGACATTTAACTCGCCTGAGGAAGCTCTTTTATATCTCGAAAATGCAAGTTTTCCTATTGTTTTAAAAGCTGACGGTCTTGCACTCGGAAAAGGTGTGCTTATATGTCAGACGCTTGAAGAAGCAGAAGCCGGGGTCACAACACTCATGCTGGACAAACAGTTTGGTGAAGCAGGTGACACTATTGTAATAGAAGATTTTATGACAGGTCGTGAAGCATCTGTTCTCTGTTTCTGTGACGGTACTCATATCAAACCTATGACGAGTGCACAGGATCATAAGCGTGCTAAAGACGGGGATAAGGGATTAAATACCGGTGGAATGGGTACATTCTCACCAAGTCCTTTCTATACTGACGATGTAAAAGAATTCTGTGAAAAACATATCTATCAGCCGACAATGGATGCCATGAAAACAGAGGGCAGAGATTTTACAGGTATTTTATTTGTAGGACTTATGCTCACTGAGGACGGTCCTAAGGTTCTTGAGTATAATGCAAGATTTGGTGACCCTGAGGCACAGGTTGTGCTTCCTCGTATGGAAAATGATATTATTGATGTCATAGACGCCTGCATAGATGGAAGGCTTAACGAAATCGAACTTTCCTTTGAGGACAATGCGGCAGTATGCGTTGTTCTTGCATCTGACGGTTATCCTGAGCATTATGAAAAAGGAAAGCTTATCAAAGGTCTTGAAAATTTTGAAGGAAAAGACAAAGAGGGTTACTATGCATTCCATGCAGGTACAAAGAAAACAGATGAAGGCATCGTCACAAACGGCGGTCGTGTCATTGGAATAACAGCAAAAGGTGCAAACTTAAAAGAAGCCAGAGCAAATGCTTATAGGGCTACAGAGTGGGTTGACTTTGAAAATAAATATATGCGACACGACATTGGAAAAGCGATAGACGAAGCATAGACATAAATAATAAATTTTTATATAGCTGAAAAATAAATAATAATCAATAAATACAGATATTTACTGCATTAAAATATAACACCTGTTGTATATTTATGCTGAGATAAATATTAATATAACATAAGGAGGACATTTGAGTGTATTCATTTAGTGAAGTTCAGAATTATGATCCGGACCTGGCAAAAGCTATGGCGGACGAGACACAGAGACAGAGAGACAACATTGAGCTTATTGCATCAGAAAACCTTGTAAGCAAAGCTGTTATGGCAGCTATGGGAAGCACACTTACAAATAAGTATGCTGAGGGTTACCCTGGAAAAAGATATTATGGTGGATGTGAGCATGTAGATGTAGTCGAAGACCTTGCAAGAGACAGAGCAATGAAGCTCTTTGGATGTACTTATGCAAATGTTCAGCCACATTCAGGTGCACAGGCAAATATGACTGTATTCTTTGCACTTATGCAGCCGGGTGATACATTTATGGGAATGAACCTTGACCACGGCGGACATCTTACACATGGAAGCCCGGTAAACTTTTCAGGAAAATATTTTAACTGTGTACCTTATGGTGTAAACAGTGACGGATATATAGATTATGATGAAGTTGAGCGTATTGCAAAAGAGTGCAAACCAAAACTTATCGTTGCAGGTGCAAGTGCATATGCAAGAAAGATTGACTTTAAGAGATTTAGGGAAATCGCAGACGAAGTAGGTGCATATCTCATGGTAGATATGGCACATATCGCTGGTCTTGTTGCGGCAGGTTACCACGAAAGTCCGATCCCTTATGCTCATGTTACTACAACTACAACACATAAGACACTCCGTGGACCTCGTGGAGGTATGATTCTTTCAAGTAAGGAATTTGCTGAAGAGCATAAGCTTAACAAGGCATTATTCCCTGGAATACAGGGTGGTCCGCTCATGCATGTTATCGCTGCAAAGGCTGTATGTTTTAAAGAAGCCCTTGACCCGGCATTTAAAGAGTATGGAAAGAACATCATTGACAATGCACAGGCACTTGCAAACGGACTTATCAAGCGTGGCATCAAAATTGTATCAGGCGGTACAGACAATCATCTTATGTTAGTTGACCTTGCAGACAAGGGACTTACCGGAAAAGAAGTTGAGAAATGGCTTGACGCAGCTCATATCACTTGCAATAAAAACACTATTCCGGACGATCCTCAGTCACCTTTTGTAACAAGTGGTATCCGTCTTGGAACTGCTGCCGTGTCAACAAGAGGTTTTAATACTGATGATATGGATAAAGTTGCAGAGGCAATCGCACTTATCATTGATGATCATGAAGCAAATACTGAAAAAGCAACAGCTATCGTAAAGAGCCTTACAGACAAATATCCTCTTTACGAATAAAAAATTTTAGAACAAAGAGTCGCTTGCGACTCTTTCGCGCTTGAGCGGAATGTGTAGCATTTATTTCTTTTCCGCGAAATGCGCATCCTCACGGAGTGTTTTTTATGTTATAGCAAACGAGAAGTTTCCTATAACACAAAAATATATGTGGCTGTTCACACTTTATGAGTGTGGACAGCCACACTGATTGTAAGGAGGACAACGACATGGATGATTTAGAAATAGAACTTACTCCAAAACAGGAAAATTATCAAAATCTGGCTGAGACGATAATAAATAAGTTTAATACAAGAGGAATTGAGGGATACTATTGCATAGACAGAGAGGAGGCAAATGCAAAAGCAAAGCGTTTTCTGACTCCGGACAGCACTATATCATGGGGCGGTTCGATGACTCTCTCGGAGATTGGTCTTATAGATGACCTTAAAGAATCTGATGATTATATAATATACGACAGGGCAGATGCTAAGACACCGGAAGAAAAAAGAGAACTTTTTGGAAAAATAGTGACATCTGATTATTATTTTATGAGTTCAAATGCCGTAACAATGGATGGGGAACTTGTAAATATTGACGGAACAGGAAACAGGGTTGCCTGTCTTTGCCACGGACCTGAAAATGTTATTCTTATCGTAGGAATGAACAAAGTTGTAAAAAATGTTGAGGAGGCAATATCAAGAGTAAGAAATATTGCCGCACCGCCAAATGCAGTACGACTTTCAAAAAATACACCATGTTCAAAAATCGGAAGATGTGCAGACTGCCAGTCTGATGATTGCATCTGCTGTCAGACAGTAATAACAAGAAGATCTGCTATTCCGGGCAGAATAAAAGTTATACTTGTAGGCGAAGAACTTGGTTATTAGATTTTTAGCTGCACATACTTGACATAAATCTTATATGTGAAATATATTATATTTCGCACTATACACAAAAATGTGTGCAGAAATGGGGAGTAATATGCTTCAAAAAGAATTGATAGATAAATTACACAAAAACAGTATATTATCTGCTGATGAATTTTATAAAATGCTTTCAGAGCATGATGAGGAAGATTCCGAATATCTTTTCGGTCTTGCCAGAAAAGTAAGAGAAAACATATATGGAAAAGATGTTTATATAAGAGGACTTATAGAATTCAGCAACTATTGTCGCAATGACTGCTATTATTGCGGTATCAGAAAAAGCAACACGAACGCATCAAGGTACAGACTTAGCGGGGATGAGATACTCGAATGTGCCGATGAGGGTTACAGGCTAGGATTTAGAACTTTTGTTCTTCAGGGCGGTGAAGATATGTTCTTTACTGCTGAAAAAATCGCTGATATAGTAAGAAATATAAAAAAGCGGCATAGTGATTGTGCAGTGACTTTATCGGTAGGAGAGAGGGACTACGACACCTATAAATACTGGTATGATGCAGGTGCAGACAGATACCTTTTAAGACATGAAACAGCTACGGATGAACACTATAGAAAACTTCATCCTGACGAACTTTCACTTGAAAATAGAAAAAAATGTCTTTTTGACTTAAAAGAGATAGGTTATCAGGTTGGTGCGGGATTTATGGTTGGTTCGCCTTATCAGACGACAGAGTATCTTGTAAATGACCTGTTATTTTTAAAGGAACTTAAGCCACATATGATAGGAATTGGTCCTTATATATCACAGCAGGACACTCCTTTTGCAGATATGGAAAACGGTACGCTCGAACAGACATTATTTCTTCTTGGAATACTAAGGCTTATGTTTCCGAATGTGCTTTTGCCATCGACAACAGCACTCGGAACGATAGCACCAAACGGAAGGGAACTTGGTCTTAAAGCCGGGGCAAATGTAGTCATGCCAAATCTTTCGCCTGTTTCAGTGCGTAAAAAGTACCAGCTATATGACAATAAGATATGTACAGGAGAGGAGTCGGCTCAGTGTGCCGGATGTTTAAGAAACAGGATTGAATCTGTCGGCTATGAAATGACTGTCAGCAGAGGAGATTATAAAATTTAAAAATAAACTGCTTTAAAAATTTATATTGTTATGTGCACCCATATATAGTACCAATTTTGACTTGCAAGGTCTGCACAGAAATGGAGGTTTATCATGGAAAAAGGAACACGAGTAAATGTAGAAATAAATGTCACAAAAATCGTTAAGTATGTATGTCTTGCCGGAGTTGCCATAGTAGCAGCGATATTCAGCCACAAAAGTTATACGGCTTTTTTAAATGACAGAAAGAATTGTGACAAATAAATGATTTTGCATTATATGTTGCACCACAGGTGTTTATGGTAACGCATTTGTCATAATGTCTAAAATAAAATTAAGGATAATTAGTAATGGGTAAAAATCTTTTTATAGCCGAGAAACCGAGTGTTGCAAAGGAATTTGCCAAAGTGCTCAATGTAAACGGAAACGCTTCTAAAGGCTATCTTGAGTCAGATAACAGTGTCGTAACCTGGTGCGTAGGTCATCTTGTTACGATGAGTTATCCTGAGGTCTACGATGCGGCACTTAAAAAATGGAGTTTTCAGACACTTCCGTTTATTCCGGAACATTTTTTATATGAGGTCATTCCCGGTGTTTCAAAACAGTTTAATATAGTAAAAGGTCTTTTAAACAGGGACGATGTATCCTGCATATATGTCTGTACCGACTCAGGAAGAGAAGGAGAATATATATATCGTCTTGTCGATGATATGGCAAAAGTGTCACCCGACAAAGAAAAAAGGCGTGTGTGGATAGACTCACAGACAGAGGAGGAGATTAAACGAGGTATAAAAGAAGCAAAACTTTTATCAGAATATGATAATCTTTCTTCAGCAGCATATCTGAGGGCAAAAAGCGATTATCTTATGGGTATCAACTTTTCAAGAGTTCTCTCACTCAAATATGGCAGAACGATAATGGACTATCTAAACAATGGTAAATGGTCTGCAGTATCTGTCGGCAGGGTTATGACATGCGTTCTCGGTATGGTAGTCAAGAGAGAGCGTGAGATAAGGGATTTTGTAAAGACTCCTTTTTACCGTGTTATCGGAAATTTTGGATATGAGAGGCAAAAATTTGACGGTGAATGGCGTGCCGTAAAAGGTTCACAGTATTTTGAATCGCATCTTTTATATAAAGAAAACGGCTTTAATAAAAAAGAAGATGCACAAAAGCTGATAGATGAATTAAAGATAGAGCCGCCTGCGGTAAAAGCAGTTATATGTAAAGCCGAAAAGAAAAAAGAGAAGAAAAATCCTCCTCTGCTTTTCAATCTTGCCGAATTGCAAAATACCTGTTCAAAACTTTTTAAGATAAGTCCCGATGAAACATTAAAGATAGTTCAGGAACTTTATGAAAAGAAGCTTGTTACATATCCGAGAACTGATGCAAGAGTGTTATCAACCGCAGTTGCAAAAGAAATACACAAAAATATCAGCGGTCTTAGAAACTATGCACTCGTAAGGGACATAGCTTCGGGAATACTTGAAGCACAGAGTTATAAAGGGATTGAAAAGACAAAATATGTCAATGACAAACAGATAACGGACCATTATGCCATCATACCTACAGGTCAGGGATTTAATGCATTAAACAGCGTAACCCAGACAGCAGCAAGGGTATATGAAGTAATTGTCAGACGATTTCTTTGTATTTTTTATCCGTCGGCAGAATATCTCAAGATAAATATTACTGCCGAAAGACTTAAAGAGTCATTTTTTGCAAGTTTTAAAATAATGACAAAAGAGGGGTATCTTGCTATTGCAAGTGCTTCTTTTGCAAAACAGAAACTTACGGATAAGCAGGCACAGACCACAGAAGGCAGTGCAGATGATGCGGCAGACAATGACAATAAACTTGACAAAAATGCCATTGAGAAGATAAAACAGTTAAAAAAAGGCATGGAGATAGACTTATTTTCGGCTGAGATTAAAGAAGGTGAGACTTCACCTCCAAAAAGATACAATTCAGGTTCAATGATACTTGCGATGGAAAATGCGGGGCAGCTTATCGAAGATGAGGACCTCAGGGCACAGATAAAAGGAAGTGGTATCGGTACGAGTGCAACAAGAGCTGAGATACTCAGCAAACTTGTCAATATCAAATATCTTTCTTTAAATAAAAAGACGCAGATTATAACACCGACGCTTCTTGGTGAGATGATATATGATGTTGTGTTTGCATCAATCCATGCACTTTTAAACCCGGAACTTACGGCAAGCTGGGAACTCGGTCTTACAATGGTTGCAGACGGCAAGATAACAGAAGAAGAGTATATGATGAAACTAAACAGCTTTATCACAAATCATGTGCAGAATGTAAAGAGCAAAAATTATCAAAATCTTTTCAAACCTTACTTTGATAAGGCGGCTGCAAATTATAAGACTTCAAAGAAAACTGCTAAGAAAACCACCGCAAAGTCCGGTACTGATAATTCAAAAACAAAGAATAAACAGGCATAATGAATGATATAAGAAATAAAAGCAGACAGCAATCCGTGGCATGATTTTGAACAAAATACTTTTTTGTGCAATAATCATATAATGCAATAAAATATATAGAGTAAATTGCTAATTTACAAATAAATTATGGAAATGAGGGAAATCATATGTACGAAAATTTAAAAAACAAAAACTTATTTAACTTCGATGAAACAATAGCCGCAGATATTTTTACGGATATTGATTTTCCGTGGGAGGTTCTTCCAAAGATAAAAGACTTTATAACGGGGCTTGGTGAGTCACTCTCACCTGATGATTATGACAAAAAAGGTGACAATGTATGGATAGCAAAGTCGGCAGCTATAGCACCTACCGCAACCATAAACGGACCCTGTATCATCGGAAAAGGTACGGAAGTAAGACCGGGTGCCTTTATCAGAGGTAATGCGATAATAGGAGAAAAATGTGTCGTAGGTAATTCTACAGAACTAAAAAATGTTATCCTTTTCAATAATGTGCAGGTGCCGCATTACAACTATGTGGGCGACTCAATCCTTGGCTACAAATCACATATGGGTGCAGGTTCAATTACATCAAATGTAAAATCAGACAAGACAAATATTGTCATCAAATATGAAGGTGACAAGATAGAAACAGGGCTTAAAAAGATGGGAGCCATTCTTGGAAATTATGTTGAGGTAGGCTGCAACAGCGTATTAAATCCGGGTACTATAATAGGAAGTAATACAAATATCTACCCTCTGTCAAGTGTAAGAGGATATGTTCCAAAAGGAAGTATCTATAAAAAACAGGGTGATATTGTAGAAAAAAGATAATCCATATATCAAATAGGAAGTATGTATTCGGATATAAAAAAAATAATAATAATGTATCTGAGTATAAAAAAGACACGATTAGAAATAGTTTACCTGAGTAAACAAAAAGAACACGATTTAAAATATAGACCGTGTTCTTTTTATGCATAGGAAAATTCTCGTTGGCAAAATGCTGATTTTGCTCTTTTTATTAAGCTGTTTTTCCGCAGCATTTTTTATATTTTTTACCGCTTCCGCAAGGGCATTTATCATTTGGATAAATCTTTTTTATCTGCATAAAACTGTTAGGTGTATTTGAAGGAGGTATCGGCATATCGTCAGGAATTACATTTGCAACAAGTGGTGCAACTCCAAATAAACGGTTTTTAAGTTTGATAACACCGTCATCGTCTGCACCATTTTCCGTTGCAGCTTTATTATCTGCTGCAGCAACATTGTTTTCATCCTTTGCAATAGCTGCAACCATATTTGCTGCCGTACTCTGTATATTGTCATTTACGCTGTTTTTAATCTCATCAGGCAGATCAAGTGTCGATACATCAACATTTGCAAGTCTTGAAATAATAGTATCAATAAGCTCTGCTTTCTTTAATTTTGAATAACCCTTAACTCCAGAATTTTTGGCAAATTCCTTAAGCTCTGTCACCTTATAACTATCAAGTATTTCATTAAGATTTTTCATTTTAATATTCCTCCGTACATTGTATGGATATAATTAACCAAGTAAATACTATTATATCAAACAGAAGCTTACAAATTCAATGCAATTATGTTACAAAGTTTTGTATAAAAACAATAATGGACTATAGATATTATACAAAATAAATATAACAGTGTAAAAAAATGGCAGAAATAACACTTTTTTGCAAAAAAAATGACATATTTGTATTTTAATATTAAAATCAGCATAAATCTTAATAAAATCTTAAGATTATGACTTGAACTATAAACAAGGATGGAAATATGAAAACGATAAACAAATTATTGGCACCTATCAAGAAAAAAACAATGAACGCACTTGTAGCTAATTATAAATGGCTTGAAAAACAGGTTCGGGCAAACAATGTCACTTATAATAACATAAGTAATAACTATGAAACAAATATAGATACAAAATCAGAAATTGCTGCAATATCATCTTATAAAAGAGAAGTAGCGATAAACGAGATATTAAAAAGCAAAGAATATGATTTCGATAATATGCTTGTCATCAAAAATCCGCATCGTATTGCACCGTTATCTGCACTTGCATTATTTGTGACGGATATGTCCTGTAAAGTTCAATATACCATAGCCGGCAAAAGAGGGAGTGACGACTACACGGTATGTGATGAGATAATGACTAAATATCACAGGGTTCCATTATTAGGATTATATGAAAATTCAGTAAATATTATTATCGTAAGGCTTCTCGATGAAAACGACAGCATAATTGCGTCAAAGAAATTACGCATTATCATAAGAGGTCTTGATAAACCGGTTCACAATGCCGTAAAACTTTCAAACAGCACACAGCCATTGTCAAAAGATTTTATTTTTGTTTCAGGCGGGTATCATGGCGGTGTTTATGCATTTGATAAAAAAGGAAATATCCGATTTGCACTCAATAAAATTCCTCAGTATTGTGGTGTATATCTTTTTAAAGACGGACGCTTTTTATTCCCTGAAAAGCATATGAGGAGACCTGCATGGGGAAATGCAAATACAGTTGTAATGCATGAAATGGATATGATGGGCAGGGTTTACCGTACTTATTATGATAAAAAGGGACTTCATCACTGGGCGATAGAAAAAGAGCCGGGTGGAAACATACTTGCACTTTCAAGTTCTACGGATGATACATTTATGGAGAATGAGATAGTTGAGATAGACAGATTTACCGGCGAGGCAGTAAAAGAGATAAATATGAATAAGCTTCTTCCGGAAAAATACATTACAAGAAATGACTGGGCACATATAAATTCAATAGAATATATTGCCAAGGATGATTCTGTTGTCATTTCAATGCGTAATGTCCACACTATCGCAAAGATAAGTCTTGAGAAAAGCGAACTTGTCTGGATTTTAACAAACCCTAAATTTTACAAGGAAACTAATGTTGAGGACAAAGTCCTTAAACCGGAGGGTGATATAAAATGGTTCTTCCAGCAGCACGCTATCCAGATAGTTCACGATGAAAAAAATAAGGACGGCAGACTTCACATAATGCTTTTTGACAATCATACGGCAAACAGAAGACCTGTCAAATGGTTTGATAAAGAAAAAAAATCAAATATCATGTTCTTTACTATAGATGAGAAAAATATGACAGTCACACAGGATAAATATATCCCTGTTCCTTTAAGTGTTACAAGGTCAAATGAGGAATATGATACAAAGACAGGAAAAGTATTTGCCATGTGTGCAAATCTTAAACCGCCTATTGACGGCTATAACGGAAAAATATATGAAATAGATTACAATACGGGTGAGATTACAAATGAATTTTCATCTGAGCTGGATTATTTCAGTGCACATTCAATAGAATTTAACATAAATGATATGGCGAAACCGTTAGATTTTTCTAAAGATATGGTAGTCGGTGAGCTGTATGCACCTGTAAAAGCTGAAGGAAATGCTGAGGACTTTACCAAACTGTTAGATTTTGATGATATTGAAAATAATGACGATAAACCACAGATTTGTATGTATGGTGAATTATTACAGATAAGAGCACTTGACCATAAACTTGAAAAGATATATCTGTATAATGAAAATGACACATATATACAGGACTTTACGGATTCGGAGCAGACTATTGAAGTATTTGGAACACAGCATTATTATATGAGTATGCCGCTTATGGCAATAGCTCACGGAAATTATAAACTTGCAATAAAGCACAACGGAAAGCTTTATGACACACACAAATATATAAACATATTTTAGATATGATAAAAGCCGGGATAATTGATAACTGACTATCAATTATTGCCGGTTTTTGCTGTCTCTACCGTCTTATTCAATAAAATCTTGCAATATCTGAAATTTTTTGACAAAATTTTTCAAAAAGGTATAGACTTCACAATCAATTTATGCGAAAATATAGTTTAGGACTGCGGATAATGTCGCAGATAATAAGCATTATTGAAAGGAGCAAGAACATGATTTATTCACAGGAAGTAGAAAACATGTGCCCAGTAGCTCAGGGAGTACACCATGGTTGTGCACCAATCCCAGAAGAAGCAAAATGGGTTAAGGCAAAAGAAGTAAAGGATATTTCCGGCTTTACACATGGTGTAGGCTGGTGTGCACCACAGCAGGGTGCGTGCAAACTTACTCTCAATGTTAAGGAAGGTATTATACAGGAAGCTTTAGTTGAGACTATCGGATGTTCAGGAATGACACATTCAGCAGCTATGGCATCTGAAATTCTTCCGGGACTTACAGTAATGGAAGCATTAAACACAGACTTAGTTTGTGATGCTATCAATACAGCTATGAGAGAGCTTTTCCTTCAGATCGTTTATGGTCGTTCGCAGAGTGCTTTCTCTGAGGATGGACTTGCTATCGGTGCCGGTCTTGAAGATCTTGGTAAGGGACTTCGCTCACAGGTTGGTACTATGTATGGTACATTAAAGAAAGGTCCTCGTTACTTAGAGATGGCTGAGGGTTATGTTACAGCTATCGCATTAGATGAAGATGACCTTATCATTGGTTACAAATTCGTCAGCCTTGGAAAAATGACAGACTTCATCAAAAAAGGTGATGATCCTAACACAGCTTGGGAAAAAGCTTGTGGACAGTATGGCCGTGTTGACGACGCTGTTAAGCTTATCGACCCAAGAACAGATGAAGAGATCGCAAAATAATATAAAGGAGGCAAACGAACAATGGCATTATTTGAATCATATGAAAGAAGAATTGATAAAATCAATAGCGTTTTAAACAGCTATGGTATCGCTTCTATTGAAGAAGCTGAAAAGATTACTAAAGATGCTGGATTAAATGTATATGACCAGATTAAAGGCATTCAGCCAATCTGTTTTGAGAACGCCTGTTGGGCATATATAGTTGGTGCAGCTATCGCAATCAAAAAAGACTGCCGTCGTGCAGCAGACGCAGCAGCAGCAATCGGTGAAGGATTACAGGCATTTTGTATCCCTGGTTCAGTTGCAGATACACGTAAAGTTGGTCTTGGACATGGTAACTTAGGAAAAATGCTCCTTGAAGAAGAGACAGAGTGTTTCGCATTCCTTGCAGGACATGAGTCATTCGCCGCAGCAGAAGGTGCTATCGGTATCGCTGAGAAAGCAAACAAGGTTCGTAAGAAACCTCTCCGTGTTATCCTTAACGGTCTTGGAAAAGACGCTGCTCAGATCATTTCCCGTATCAACGGATTCACATTTGTTGAGACAGAGTATGATCCATACACAAACACAGTAAAAGAAGTATTCCGTAAGTCTTATTCAGACGGACTTCGTGCAAAAGTAAACTGCTATGGTGCAAACGATGTTTGCGAAGGTGTAGCTATCATGCACAAAGAGGGTGTTGATGTATCTATCACAGGTAACTCAACAAACCCAACTCGTTTCCAGCATCCTGTTGCAGGTACATACAAGAAAGAATGTATCGAGCAGGGTAAGAAATACTTCTCAGTTGCTTCAGGCGGTGGTACAGGACGTACACTCCATCCTGATAACATGGCTGCAGGTCCTGCATCTTATGGTATGACAGATACATTAGGAAGAATGCATTCAGACGCTCAGTTCGCCGGATCATCTTCAGTACCTGCCCATGTTGAGATGATGGGTCTTATCGGTGCCGGAAATAACCCTATGGTTGGTATGACAGTTGCAGTTGCAGTATCTATTCAGGAAGCTGCTGACGCTGGTAAATTCTAATAAACCATAAATAAACTTTAGTGTTTTGGGAGTCCTCAGAGTTTTTGAGGGCTCTCTTTTTGAAATTTAGATAGGAGACAAAACAATGAGCAAAAAACTTGCCATATTTTTTCCGGGAATAGGTTACCACAATGACAAACCATTACTTTATTACAGCAGAAAACTTGCAGCAGAAGCAGGTTTTCAGTGCGTGAGAGTAGATTACAATGGATTTGCGTCAGAAATTAAAGGCAATGCTGACAAAATGAGAGAAGCACTTGAAACAGCATATTCACAGACAGAGCTTATATTATCGGATATTGACTGGAAATCTTATGAGAATATAATTTTCATTTCAAAGAGTATAGGAACAGTAGTCGCCGCCCGTTATGCAAAAGAATATGATATAACCTGCAGAAATATCTATATGACACCTCTTGCAGAAACATTTTTATTTGAGCCATGCAATGGGATAGCCTTTCATGGAACTGCTGATTCATGGGCAGACACTAAAATTATTAAAGATAAATGCATAGAATATGATATAAAACTTTCTATTATCCCTGATGCAGACCATTCACTTGAAACAGCAGATACTATGAAAAATATAGCAATAATAAATAAAGTAATGGATGAAATAAAAAAATATCTTTAAAACAGTTCCAGACAGTTATTTCATGTTATCGAACAAATTTTCTCTTTTGTATTGACAAACAGTTGTTCTAATGATAATATAGTTTACACAGTAAACGAACAAATGTTTATCACAAAGGAGGAGCCTATGTTTATAAGAGATATTTTATCACAGAAAAGATATTTACCGGTTAAGTTAGCAATAGTAGCTGTTATAGCATCATTTATTGCAGTTTTAAGTTTTCATATAAGCAGATCGTCCGGAGTGAGCACTTTTAACAGCACCGTGACAAATGATACGGATGTTGGCAGTCAGAAAAAAATGTCATATGTATCTGTCACTATACAGCAAAATGACTCGCTTTGGAGTATAGCCAAAAAGTATAAAAATCAATATGACGGTTCTTTTAATGATTTTTTGGAGGAAATAAAGAGGTGCAACGGACTTAGTTCAGATACCATATATGCCGGAAATCATATCATCGTACCTGTTGTCATACATTCTGAAAAGATTGAACATCCATAACTTTGACACAGTTCTTCGTTAAAATAGCACCGTTGTGTAAAACAAAGATTTGTTTTATATTATATGGGTCAGGCGGATATTGGCAATCTGCTCTGATGTTTGCTTGTAATACTATCCAGGTCAGTACACCAGATAGTATTAAATACATTAAATTTACACGGAGGATTATGTTAAAATGAGATTTTTCAGATACAGTAAACAAAACACACATAATAAAAGATTACTTGCGGTTGTCAGAAAGACTGCTTTTACAATTTTTGCAGCAGCTATATGTCTTAGCACTACAAATGTAGCAAAAACATATGTTGATGCAGCGGTATCCATTGAGCAGAATGATGAATATACGGATATAGCTGCTGACAGCTCGCTAAAAATGTATTATAACAAAACTTTATACGATAATAGTACATTTCCAGGCATACGCATTGATGATGTATGGATGGTGCCTGTAAAGGAGTTCTTAGCAGACAAGCTCGGATGCACATATAAGTATTCCGAGACTAATGGTAAACTTACTATTACAAACAAATATGGCAATGAGCAGATAGAAGCATACATAGGAAGTACGGAATTAACTGTCGGTTCTTCAGCTATAACTATGGATGAGCCTGTTATAAAAGCAAGAAACTCAGAAAATACTTCCGAAGAAACAATTTATGTACCGGCTTCTAAAGTTATTCAAAATCTCGGTTATGGTTATGAGTCCACAGCAACATCATTAAATGTTACTGACATTATCAGCTATTATAAAAAATCAGAGCAGACATGGTATGAAAACAGCTACACTAATGCGATTAACAGTATTATTTGCACTAAAAATTCTGACAATAAAGATATAGTTCAGATTACTGCATTAAATCCAATTGAATCTGAAAATGTGAGTGTCAAAGCCGGAGACAACAGCATTGAATATATATATGCAAAAACTAAAAATCTTCTTGGTGATATTAAGGAAACAATAAGTGACAGTACAGCCGTAAAATCACTGGAAGTATGGGAAGACCAAAATTTAGCTGCTCATATCAAAGTTACTTTTGACGACAAATATATTACAAGTAAATCAATTTCATCAAATTTTTTTACTATCACATTTACTAAGGCATCTTTTAGCATGAAAGCATTGATTCCTGATAAAGTTAAGGCAGAGAAGATTACGGCAACGGACAGATATTGGAATAAGCAGTTTTATATAATAGTTCCTGGAAATCATGTCTCTTTTTATAAAAACAACAAACCTATAGACAATAGTTCAGCTATCAAAAAAATAGAGGTAAATAAAACTTCAGGCGGTGACACAAGGATTATTGTAACCACAACTAAGCTGCAAGGCTATAAAATTGACAAAAAAGACGGTTATTTTACGGTAAAAGTCGGCTCTCCAAATAGTATATATAAAAATATTATCCTGTTAGATGCAGGACATGGCGGGAAAGATTCCGGTGCAAGATTCGGAAGCCTCTATGAGAAAAATCTTAACCTTGAGATTTTATATACGAGAGCACGCAAATATTTTGAAAGCAATACTTCAAATGTAAAAGCATATTGGACACGCCACAACGATACATTTATAAATCTTTATACAAGACCAAAACTTTCAAAAACTTATAGAGCCGATATGTTTTTGAGTCTTCACATGAATAGTGCAAGTAACAGAACTGCCAATGGAACAGAAGTATATTATTCATCACGCAATAATAAAGTAACTTCAACCGGTCTTTACAGTAAAAAGATGGCTTCAATAATGCTTAATTCTGTATTAAACGGGATAAATTCTAAAAACAGAGGCGTGCGTCAGGCAGGATTTGTAGTTAATAAATATAACACTGTACCGTCAGTTTTAGTTGAACTTGGATTTATAACCGGCAATAAGGATTATCCTAATCTAAAAAAGGCTTCATACAGAGAAAAAGCTGCTAAAGCATTGTATGATGGTGTAGAAAAAATATTTAAGAAATATCCTGCAAAATAAAAAGGGCAAAACCAGCGTTTTGCCCCTGGTGTCACACTACTTTACGATCATTTTCCTATAGCATAGAAAAGCGCAAAACCAGTGTTTTGCCCCTCAAGAATTGCTTTGCAATTCTTGAGGGGTTCTGCTATAAATTAATTTCCCCATTTAACAGCTCCTGCGGCACTTCGTTTTTTATCATCATCTATTGCAGCATAATGTTTCTTTGTTGTATTTACATCATTGTGTCCTAAAACATCTGCTACAAGATAAATATCCCCTGTCTGTCTGTAAAGTGCCGTGCCATATGTGCTGCGAAGTTTATGTGGTGTAATATGCTTAAATGTTGTAACTTTAGTTGCATATTCTTTGACAAGATCCTCTATTGCCTGCACAGTCATACGTCGGCGTTGGATAGAGTAGAAGAGTGCGTGTTCATGACCTTCTCTTGGTACAATTTCCGAACGCGCATAATCTATATAATTCTCAAGTGCATCTGCAACATCATCGCCAAAATATACATATTCTTCCTTGCCGCCTTTTCGTATAATTCTTATACGACATTCTTTAAAATCAACATCTTCTATATTCAGTCCTACACACTCGGAAACACGGATGCCTGTCCCAAGAAAAAGAGTAAAGATTGCAATATTTCTCAGCTTGTTTTTCTCATAAAATACTTTTTTACGACCTGTGAGATTATCACCTGCGTGTTCTACAAGGTTTAAAAGTTCAGAAACCTCCTCAGAGTCCAGACGGATTATTTCTTTATCGTGCAACTTTGGCATATCGATTACAGTGGTAGGATTATTTGATATAAGTTCTCTTTTTTGGTAATACAGATAAAAACTTTTAAGTGAAGCGATTTTTCTGTGAATTCCGCGTTCGTCGTTTGAATACTGTCTGCCGGCATATGTGTATAATTTGAGATATTCCATATATTCTTCAATATCTACAGGTTTTAATGACTCAATATCTTTTAGTGAAATACCGGAGATATAACTGTCTAATACAGCAGCATTATCTGAACTGTCTGTATGGTCGTTTGCACCTTGATTTTTATTGTCATCAATGACAATATTTTTCTTTGCGTCATCATCAATGACAATATTTTTCTTTGCGTCAATTTGTCTTGCAGAAAGTTCGGGATTTGCAGATAAAAGAAATCTGAAAAATGTCCTTAAATCAGATGCATAACCCATGCGTGTTTTTGTTGTTGTCTTTGGTTCGATACCACGAAAAAAATCTTTGCAAAATGTTGGAAGTTCTTTTAATTGTTCACGCAATTTTTTTGTATCTCTAAGTGATACCTGCTGATGATAATTTTGATCTGTCTGAGTCTGTTTTGATTTTGCAGCAGCACTTAAAGTTGTGGTTTTGCCTGAGATATTTTTTTTGTCGGCTGCATCTAAAACAGTGTTTTTATTTGAAATATTTTCGATTGTGTCTGAATTTATATTTTTGTCTGAAACATTTTTTTTATCATTATTTTTATTGTTTTTTCCTAAAAACGATATATTGTTGTCTGTCATATGTTTTTCCTCCTTATCTCTTTGGAAAACTGGAATTTATCAAAGAGTTAAAAATACTACCCTACACAAAAAGTTTAATATTTATTTACCAGTTTTTTCAACTCTGCAATATCTGCAGATGTCAATTCTTTAGCTGCAAGGTATGTCGCAATAAAATTACTGAGCGAGCCATTATACAATTTATCTAAAAGTGCCTGTGTCTCAATTTCCTGTGTAGCCGCTTTACTAATAAGTGCTTTACAGATAAATCCGGGATCTTCACGAACAATGGCACCTTTATCAATTAATCGTTTTATAACCGTATATGTAGTATTTTTTTCCCAGCCAATATATTCTTTGATTATTTTTGCGATATCTTTTGCTGCCAGTTCTTTATTAGACCATAGTAGTTCCATCACATTTAGTTCGCCCTCATGCAGTCTTATTATACCATCATTTGTCTTTTTCATGCTGTATCTCCCTATATATATTGTCTATTGCCATTTTTCAGCTTAAGCTGCTTAAGCCTGATATACCTGTGTCATATATCAATCACATTTTTGTTATATTGCAATCACTTTCTTAACTTATTAAGAAGTTCCTTAAAATAATTTGGAAGTTCTGCATCAAATTCTACATATTGTCCTGTTGTCGGATGTATAAAACCTAATGTTTTTGCATGCAAAGTCTGACCTGTTAGTTTAAATGGACATTTTGCCGGACCGTAGACCGTATCACCAAGTATCGGGTGTCCGATGCTTGCCATGTGAACTCTTATCTGATGCGTTCTGCCTGTTTCAAGTTTACATTCTATATAAGTATATTTATTATTTAAGGTATCTAACACTTTATAATGTGTTACAGCTTTTTTACCGTTTTTTACATTAATCGCCATTTTTTTTCTATCTACCGGATGTCTCCCTATATCCCCCTCGATAGTTCCCTCTGACTGTTTTAAATGACCACAGACTATGGCATGGTATGTTCTTGTGATAGAATGTTCTTTCAACTGTTCTGCAATGCATCTGTGTGCTTTATCATTTTTGCAGGCAACTATAACACCTGTAGTATCCTGATCTATTCTGTGAACTATACCCGGTCTCAGCTCTCCGTTTATACCTGACAGGTCATCACAATGGTACATAAGTGCATTGACTATTGTGCCGCTGTAATGTCCGGGAGCCGGGTGAACGACCATCTGCTTCGGTTTATTTATAAGTATAATATCACTGTCCTCATAAATTATGTCGAGCGGAATATTCTCCGGAACTATCGCTATGTCTTTTGGTTCACATATACTCATCTGTACCTTGTCACCGCTTTGAAGTTTATAGCTGCTTTTAACGGCTTTACCATTTACTTTTACCAGACCATCTTTTATCTGTTTCTGAATAAATGAGCGCGACATATCCTTAAACTTTTCAGTCAAAAATCTGTCAAGACGACAGTTATCAAATTCATTTTCAACCTGAATATCATGTATCTCGGAAATATCAATATTGTCTTTATCTTTATTTTCAATCTTCAAACTGTCATCGCTCATACTTAACCTCAATTCTTATATTCAATTTCTATCCATCCACACAAGATTAGATGGAATAATCTTATTTTTTCAATATTCTGTCCAGATCATTATCATCATAATAAAATATAATCAATAAGACAGCCAAAACAGCACTGATAACAACATAACAATCAGCCACATTAAATACCGGGAAATTGATAAGCTCAAAATACAAAAAATCGACAACATAACCGTTTGCAATTCTGTCTATCATATTTCCTACAGCTCCTGCAGCAAGGACAACAAGAATCCATCTCATAGAAGTAAATTTTTTTTCATGCGGTATGCGGTTAAAAACAAAACCAATCGCTAACAACACAATAATCGTGACGATAAGCAATGGAAATCTTTGATTTTGAAAAAGTCCAAAAGCTGCACCATGATTTTCAAGGTAAAACAATTTAAATACATTTTTTATTATAGGAAAACCTGTATTTCCTTTTAATGTGCCTACGGCAAGCTGTTTTGTCATTTGGTCTGCTCCAATAAGTACCAAAAATAATATTATCCATTTTAAATACCAGACAGCCTTTTTCATGTTAATCCTCATTTCTGTATAATTTTTATGCTAATACGACAGATAATGCTTCTCTCATTTCATCATCGGTCACATCTTTTCTGATAACAGCATTTCCCGGTCTGTCAAGCAATATAAATTTTATCTTGCCAGCATCCATCTTTTTGTCGCTTTTAGACGTTTCTATAATGCTGTCGGCACTAAGTTCACTGACAGAAACCGGGAGATTGAGTGTTTTTAACATATCTGTCATGCCTTTAAACTCATCTTCAGTTATCATATCACGCTTCATGGAAATATAACCTGCTGCAACCATTCCAAGTGAAACACACTCACCGTGAAGAAGTGAAAAATTCATAAGTTTTTCTATGGCGTGTCCTAATGTGTGTCCGAAATTGAGCAATGCACGCTCACCTTTTTCCGTAGGATCATTTTCGACAACCATTCTTTTAATATTGCAGCTTCCTGACACCACTTCTTCAAGTACATCAAGGTTGCGGCTGTTTAATTCAGAAAGATGTTTTTCTATATATGAATAATATTCTGTGTCTTTTATAAGACCATGCTTTATAATCTCACCAAATCCTGAATAATATTGCTTTTCGGTAAGGGTATTCAGCGTTGAAAGGTTCATATATACTGCTGATGGCTGGTGAAATGCTCCAACCATATTTTTATATCCCCTGAAATCAACACCGGTCTTTCCACCGACACTGCTGTCTACCATTGCAAGAAGTGTTGTTGGAAGCTGTATGACTTTTATGCCTCTAAGATATGTCGAAGCAGCAAAACCTGTAAGGTCACCTACAACACCACCGCCGAGAGCAAGTAAAATATCTTTCCTGTCAAATTTTTCTTTTATAAGATGTTCATATAAATCCTCAACGACATTGAGATTTTTAGACTCCTCACCTGCCGGAAATACAAATGAAGTAACTTTACTCACACATTCAGATGCTATATCCATAACGGCATCAAGATAATGTGATGCCACACTGCTGTCTGAAACTACACAAACTTTATGTTCAGCTTCCACCTGCTCTTTTATCACAGAAGCAAGTTTACTATAATCTTTTTCTATAGTTATATTATATATTGGTTTATCATCATAATGAACTGTAATCAGCTTACTCATATTAGTCCCCATTTCTGCACACATTTTTTGAATATCAGGTTTGTGTCAAGTGTGCACAGACACAAATCTTAAATGTAAAAATAAAGCTATTCACACTTTAATCTAAGTAATAACTCTAATATAAGTCAATAATTTTAACCTAAATGATAACTCTAATCAAAATTTATAACTCTAAAATTTATGTCAATAACTTTAATCCAAGTCAATAAATGTAAATGGGTTCCTTTTTTCTTTTGAACCTGCATTATTGCCTGAAAGATATGAAACACTATCATCTTTAGGCATAGATGCCGGGAACACGGTGTTTGATATGTCTTCTTTGGCATCATTAATTGTAGGTGTTTTCATCATAATATTCTCTACTATAATATCATCTTCTGCATTATCGGCTTCATTTTTAGGTTCAGTTTCGTATTTATTCTCCTCGATACCTGTCTGCTTTTTATCCTCAGATTTCAGTACTTCAGATTTATTGATATTTTCAACGGCTTCATTTTCTTTTATATCAGAAACAGTGTCATTCTCTGCGTCAATTTCTTTATCTTTTATATCATCATCTTCTTCAACTGACTGCCAGATAAAGTTCTGTTTTTCTTCTATGGTGGTGTCAGACGATTTCGCATCCGTTGCATTTACGATGTTATCTGACTCTGATGCAGCTTCGATTTCTGCATCATTTTCCACTTCTGCAGTTATGTCCGGCTCAGCAGATATTTCTTCAATAACATTACTTTTTTCTTCTTTTACTAAATCCTCTTTTTCAAAACTGTTTATACCTGAAGTTTCTTCGCCGGAAATCAAATTTTCAGGGGTTTCAGGTGAAGAACATTCGCCATTCACAAAATCAAGCTGTTCTTTTATAATGACCTTTATTTTTTGCTTATATTCTTCATATGATGATGATAATAAAGACAATTTGCCGTTTATCTCCTCATATTTTTTCTGTGCATCTGTAACTTTTTTATCAAACTCAGCTTTTGCATTATCAGTATATTTATCTGCTTCTTTTTGTGCATTTGAAACAATGTCATCAGCCTCTTTCTTTGCCAGACTGACTATATTAGCAGCCTCCGCTTTTGCAGCATTCTTTGTTTCTTCTGAAGTCTTTTCAGCTAATACAAGTGCCTTTTGAAGGTTATCTTCAAGATTTTTATAATATTGTATTCCTTCACTGAGTGAAGTAAGCTTCTCTTTTAACTTGGCATTTTCTGAACTGAGTTCTTCAAAACTTTCAAGTATCGATGCTAAAAACTCATCTGTATCTTTTTTATTATATCCACCCATCGTTGTTTTAAGGGAACGATGTTTAATATCTGCCGGTGTAAGCATTTTAATACCTCCTAAATGTACTGTTTTACTATAATATGATAACGCCCTTTTCTGGTAATATTTTCCGAAGTTTCTATCAGATATTTTCCAAAACCTCTGACTGTAAGTATATCACCATCTTTTATTTCTTTAGCGTTTTCCGTAGAATTTCTGCCATTTATATACACATTTCCTGCTCTTATATGTTCAAGACATTGAGAACGCGAACTTTTTAATGCAACCGCTGTAACAGCGTCAAGCCTTAATGAAGCAACACTTCCGATTATTTCTCTATATTTTGGTGTAGAATCAATTTCTGTCATTGCGACTGCTTCACAATAAACTGTAGTGTGCTTTATACTTGTTATTGATTCTATAAGTTTTTCTTTATTAGATTTGCAATAAACATATGCAACGCAGGCTTTTGAATATGAATCAGCTTCTTTCACGACTATATCTCCAACCTGATTTCTTTCAATACCAAGATTCATAACCGCACCTAAGAAATCACGATGTGTCAGCTTATCACAAAATTTATTATTAACCGGTGCAATTTTTATACAGGATATTGGGAAATCAGCTTTTCTAATATCAATGTAATTGTTTTCAGGTAAAAAACATAACATCTGGTACATTGCTCCATCATATCCGCCATATGTGATGAGTTTATTCTCATACATATCAGGGCGTACCTTATTTTTATCCAACAATCTATAACATAGTTCAAGTCCATTTAATCCGACAAAATCGCTAAATATCGGAATTCCTCTGTTATATGCTGTATTATACATATCCTCGAAATGATTATATAATATCTGTTCATCTTTTGATAAATGCATGGCATTACCACCTAATTCACTTTACCCTGGTATTATCCGCACTATATTTGCATAATCAAGGTGGATTATACCAGAAAATATTTACATACTGCCTGTAAATACGATAATACTATCAAAATTATATATGGGCTTATGTCAACCTTTATACACTTTAATATTGAATGTTTTACCAGATACCTTACAGGACATAATAATGGTTTCATCAGATTATCAAGTATATTATTAATGAAACTGCCCAAAGGAATTATTCCTCTGAGCATATATATAAGATTGATTATCATAAGAATGATAAAAAGCAAATACAATGTATATACCAGATAATGCTGCATTGCTTAAAACTCCTTACTAAGTGTTGGAATACTTATTCCCTCATTGTTTTCTGCAACATTTTTTATGTAATCACCTGATATATCAATAGTTTTTGGCGAGAAAATAAAAATATATTTTGAAATCTGACGCATATTTCCCTGGATTGAAAAGATACATCCCGATACAAAATCCATTATACGCTGAGCTTCCTCAACATCAATCCCCTCAAGATTTACGATTACAGGCTGTCCACCAAGAAGAATATCACATACTTCCTGTGATTCACCAAAATTTGCAGGTTTAAATATACATACCTCAACATCACTTGCGGATGTTCTTATAGGCACAACTTTGCTTTGAGCAGCACCTTTTGAAGTGTTTTTTTTCTGTGAATATTCAGGCTCATTTTCATAATCATCCTCATGATCATCATAAGGTGTTCTTGAAAAACTTCTTTTCTCTTCACGCCTCTGCTCTTTTTTTAAACGCTTTTCCTCTTTACGAAGTTCTTTATCATCGACATCACTTTCATATGGATCATCGTAAAAGTCATCGAAATCATCATCTCCCAGTTTAAAAAAATTTAAAAAGCTGCTTACCTTACCCTTTTCACCCATTAGGCTGTCCTCCTTTATATTGAATAATTTCTTTCACCAAAAATTCCGGTACCCACACGTACAAGTGTAGCTCCTTCCTCAACAGCCACCTCATAATCTCCGGTCATACCCATCGAAAGAATATCCATGCTAATATTATCAATGTTTTTAGCTGCTATGTCAACAGATAATGCCTTTAATTCTCTGAAAATATTTCTGTTTTCTTCAGCATTTTCGACAAATGGTGCTATCGTCATCAAGCCTTTGACTCTCAAATGTGGAAGTTTTGCAACATCTCGCACGAGTTTTTCTACTTCGTCTGTTTTAAGACCAAATTTTGATTCTTCACACGCCACATTAACCTCTATAAGAATATCTGAAACAAGATTTTTCTTTTCGCTTTCTTTTTCAATCGCTTCTGCAAGGTGCAGCGAATCTACGGAATGTATGAGAGTTGCACGGCCTACAACATATTTTACTTTATTTGTCTGAAGATGACCGATAAAATGCCACTTTATATCATCAGGCAGTGCATCATGTTTTTCTTTCATTTCCTGTGCTTTATTTTCTCCGAAATCTCTCTTGCCGGCAGAATATGCTTCTTCTATCATTTCCATAGGTTTTGTTTTACTTACAGCGATCAAAGTAACTTCATTTCTGTCTCTGCCTGCTCTCTCACACGCGGCAGTTATCTTTTCCTCCACCTCTTTAAGATTTTCCTTAACCATTTATTATTACCTCCATATTGCGATATTTATTTTAATACCATCAGTCAGACAGCATAGCGTATTGTAAATATCCGGCTGACTTCTAATTTTAATATACACTTTTATGTACTTAATGTCAGATTATCTCATCTTCTTTAACAAAATTAGGATTAAGAATTATATGATCATATATCTGCAGACCGTATATTGTATCTTCAGGTACAATGGCATATTCGGAATTTGAATATGTTATATCAATCCTTTTAAAAGTACAATAGCCATTATTACAATAATATACCCCATCAAGTCTGGCTGTCCTTGTCAAACTCAGCTCACTTCCATTTGCAGAGACATCTGCCACTATGATGTCACCTACCGAAAACAATCTGGCATCGATATAACATCTGTTTTTTTCATCTTTATAATAAACCTTAGCTTTTTTAAATGTATTATGCTGGTTTCCATGCTTGTCATATGTTTTAAGCATTACACCTGTACTTCCATCATCGCCACCATTTGTAATATATTCTTCAGGTACCATATAAAATTTCTTTTTGATTATGGAAGATACCGGTATCTTAAGTCCGGCTGCTTCATTAAATTCAAGCTGAATGTCAAGATATCTGTTATCAATATAATTTATCATGTCTTTGGTAAATTCCAATTTTGCATAATATTTTGATTTTTCCGTAAATGTCATAACTGATGGTGTAAACTTGTTATTGTCTTTTTTTATAACTACATCTATACTGTCTTTATCATAAAGCTTCTTATATTGCTTCTTTGTAAGAGGTATGACAATTGACCAGTTATCACTTGTGATAAGTTTATATGCCGTATCGCCCTTTGATATTTCTTTCTTTTGTCTTAACTGTTTCCACTTATCTGTCGTATCAGAGAATGTTTTCTGATTGATAGAATCAATATCAAGCTTTTCAAGTCCATCTGAGCAGAATGAAATAATTCCGGTTTTTCCTGATTTAATCATTTTCAAAGATGAAGATGAATCATTTTTTAATATCCGTTTTGCTCTTTTTAAAAGCCCATTGGTCGTCATTTTCAAAAGTGAATTGTCAAGATTATACCTGAAATTTGTAATTCCACTATAATCAGAAAAGTTAAATGAAGCCCTGTATTCGGCAATATCTGCACGAATGGTCTTAGTATCTTCATCAGACAACGAATAATTGTCTGCACCCTCTTTATCTAATGAATCATTAAAGCCACCTGTTCTGTCAACAGAATAAATCGTAGTATTTACTCCGATTCTTGCACCCTCACCTACATAATAATTAATATACCCGGAACTTTTAGCCTTGATTAAGTGCTCATCTCTTAAAATAACACCTCTTATCGTATCATCATCAGCAAGTTTATTTTGTGTCACTTCGTATATTGAAATATTATCCTGATTTAGCGATTGCACAAACAATACTATGATATATACCGAAAACAAAATAAGCATAATTCCAGTCCATGGGTTTTGGCGTTTTTTCATTTTTATGATATTATTTCGTGTATTTTTTCCAGCCAAAATATATCCTCCCATCGTCACATTCAACTTAATATATTATATTAAAATTTGAATGGATTGTCTAGTGTATGTTAAACCAAAATTTAACAGTTAGTAACAGTTCAGCCCAAAAAAGATAAGTCAATAATACATGAGCTTGCTCAATGTATTATTGACTTGTGTTTTTTGGCTGAATAGCCTTTCATTTATGAAATGAGGGCAAAGCCCTCGCGAGCACGCTCAGATGGAACAAATAAATTTGTTCCATCCTCACTTTGCTTTCGCGTAAGTAAACACAAGCTGCATAGCAGCGACTGACAGCTTGCTGGCAGGTTTACGAATGTAATAAATGAAGGGCTGGACTGTTACAACAGTTAAATTTGCATATTAATCCTCATTTCTGCACACGTTTTTTGTGCATATTAAGTTTGTGTCAAGTGTGCGCAGACACAAATCTTGTGTGCGAAAAATCTTGCATATATGGATTTTTCACACTACTCTTCAAAATTCAAAGCACCTTCTACATCTGTCCTGTATATTTTTGTTTCTATATATTCAAGTTTTTTTAGAAGTTCACTGTGAGGATGCCCATATCTGTTGTTTTTTCCACAGGATATGATGGTTTTTTCAGGCATTGTTCGTCTTAAGAATGCCTCTGTTGTCGAGTTTTTACTGCCATGATGTGCAGCTTTTAGCAAAGTATATTTTTGTGGAAAATTTTCAAAGTCAGAATTCAATATATCAAGCACTTTATCTTCTCCATCTTTTTCCAGATCCCCGGTGAGAAGAATACTGTTGTTTTTGTGAACTATACTTAATACTGTAGAGTAAGCATTCGCTGAATCGGTTTTACAGCCATTGTCCGGATGAACACAGGTCATTGTCATATCACCATCAATAATCTTGTCATAGGTTTTAATATACCTGACTTTATTACAGTTGTTTTTTGCAAGCCTAAGTATCTGATAATAAGCTTCATCTTTAAGTTCATTGTCAGGGTTTGGAAGCAGAAAATTATCTATGGTTATCCTATCTGCGTTTTTTTGCTCAAATATTTCAATAATTCCTGATATATGGTCGCTGTCAGAGTGTGTCATTATACAGTAGTCTATTTTCTCTATGCCATAATACTTAAGATACGGTGTGATGATATATTTTCCGACACTGTCTTTGTCCGAACTTCCGCCGTCTATCATATAAACTTTTCCGTTGTCATTTTTAATAATGATACAGTCACCTTGTCCTACATCCAGAAAACAAATGTTAAATCTGTCATTTTGAGGAGGTATCAGCATAAAAACATACAACACCATGAAAAGCAAAAATGTATAATGTGATATTTTTGAAATTTCTGCCGAAAAAGATAACAAAACAGAAGAAAATCCTGCATCAAAATCCTTTTTAATATATATATAATCTTTCAGATATTTTACAGCAAAAATCAAAGTAAATGAAACCAGATAAAATATAAATATTTTAATAATACCCGGTCGTCCCGTAACAATATGATGCATGGGTAGTTTATTAAATAACTCGCATACCCCATCATAAAATTTAAGTATAAAATAGGCTCCGCCAAGCATAAATTTTCCAAGTGGCAAAAAAACTATTCCCAAAAGACCGCCCAAAGCACTAATTATGACAAGAAATGTCGAAAGTGGAACTATCAAAAGATTTAAGACTATACTGTATGATGGTGTCTGAAAAAAGTAATATAATATAACCGGCAGTGTAAAAAACTGTATCGAAAAACTCACCAGCATGGATTTTATAATCTCTTTTTTTATGTGCTGTACCAATCTTTCTTTATTATTATGTTTAAAATCATTTTTGCACGCGAAAATATCATCCCTTAAAAATGGATAAAAATAAGCTATAGCAATAATCGCACCATATGATAATAAAAAACTGCATGAGAAAAGAGCCATTGGTTTTAATATGACTATAATAACCGCACTTACAGCCGTTGCAGACAGCATATCATAACTTCTTCCGACAAATCCGGCAAACAAAGCAATGACCATCATAATGACCGCTCTATTTGTCGAAATTCCAAATCCCGTCATAATGCCATAAAGAAGCAGCAGCAACACGGTAAGTGTTATTGAAAGTTTATCGGGCACTTTCAATAATGTAAGCAGCTTATTAAAAGCCATACATAAAACTGTTATATGCAGTCCCGTCTGAACTCATAGTAGGTCAATTATATCCCGTGAAACTCGTGTTCTTTCATTATATTAAATACTCGGTGATATTTTCTTACCCCCGGGGATATATGCAAGGGGTAAATACCACCCCTTACCCCCCTCTAATGTCTAGGCAGTTACCCCTTCTGCTTTTTCCGCATCTCTGCGTACAGCATTCCATAATCAAACATTTTCATGCTTTGAATTTGTCCGATAGCCATAAGACAGTTTATGATTGTTTCCACATCATCATCCTCTTTTCCGTCTTCTCTAAGTCTGTCATTTAACCTTTGTGAAGCCTGATACACATTACGATATAGTTTTTCGCATGGCTTTCCAGTCTCGAATTCATTTTCCACCCACGCTGTTTCTTGTGGACAATAGATACTCAAATCATAATTTCCGTTCATCAGGTCATAGACAATCGTCTTTATTTCTTCTGTTCTTGAATCCACCTTCTCATCCTCACTCTTTCCATGAATTCCACAAAAAAAGAGAAACGCCCAATCAATTCAATTGAACCGTTTCCCTTGCTATTCCTTAAATGTACGGACTACATTTAACAGTATCTTTCTCTGGTCTGCACTCAGGCCGTTGAGGATTTCCAGTATTTCATTCTGCTCATCTGTCAAATCCGGCTTTACACCATCTCCTGCAAAGAACTGCGCCAGTGATATACCAAAACAATCACAGATACGTTCTAATGTTGGTAAAGTAGGTACGCTCTCTTTTTTGAGTATGTTCCCTATTGCCGTCTGTGACATACCTGTCATCTGAGCAAGTTTATACTTTGAAACCTTATGCTTCGTGCATAATTCTTCTACCCTTTTAGGGATATAGTCCTCTGTACGCAAGTATCTTACACCTCTCTTCTGCTCTGTGGTGTTTTTATTTTAACCGTAGAACAAAAGAATTATTAGGACTGTAATACTTTAGTATTTTACTCAACTCTACTTGACTATATTGGCAAAAAAATATGAACCATCATTCGGAAAGTTCAATTGAATCGTTTGAAAAGCCAGTCTTTTCTTGCTTCTTCATTTTTTTATTTCTTTAAAGATAACATCTTTACCAGTGCCATTCAATACATTTTCATCGACAAAATACTACTATTAACGACACCAGATATAAATTGCTCCATTCCGCTTGCATAACGTACTAATGTCCGATTGTCATATATCGGATAATTTAAGTGCAAATTTTTTATTGGAGGTGTCATTATGGGACATGAAAATTCAACTATAAACCACAGACAGATAGGGAAACGCATCAAAGAAATCAGGGAACAGAATAACCTGTCACAGGCAGAACTTGCCGAAGCTACTGATCTTTCCGTTTCCTACATAAGTCACTTAGAAAATGCCAAACGAAAAGCAAGCCTTGAATCGGTTCTTCGTATCGTAAATGCTCTTGGCATTACCGTGGATGAACTGCTCGCCGGAGTGCAGCTTCACAATCCGACATCATACCAGACAGATATAGACCTTCTTATGGCTGAGTGTTCCGAGAAAGAAAAACGCTTTGTTTATGAAATAATCAAGGCAAGTATCGAAGCGCTCCACCATAACGGATGGAGTATTTCTTCTGATGGAGAATAGACTCTAAAACGGCATTTTCTTTATCAACAGTACATTTTACACACTTATTTTTCATTTGAAATAGACTATACGGACACTCTTATACGCATAGTCTATTTTATTTTGCTATGAAAATTTTATAATAAACCACAACAATAACAGGAAGGTGATAATTCATGAACGAAAATGAGCAGCATAGTGCTTCTGTCGCAGAACAGAAAAATAAAATCAGAGAACGATATAAAGGCATCGACCCGGATGAACTGGATGTCATTCCGGCAATACCGCAGGAAGATATCTTTGCCGAAAGCAATGAACAGAATGTTGCCGTGTATGCCCGTGTATCAACAGACGATCCAAAGCAGACATCTTCCTATGAGTTACAGAAGAACCATTATCACGACTTTGTCAGCAAGACACCAAACTGGAAACTCGTAGAAATATATGCTGACGAAGGGATCTCCGGCACATCCCTCCAGCACAGGGAAGCCTTTAAGCGGATGATTGCTGACTGCAAACTAGGCAAAATAGACCTGATTGTAACAAAAAGCGTATCCCGTTTTGCAAGAAATGTTGTTGACTGCATCAGCTATGCCAGAGAATTACTCTCACTCCCACATCCGGTCGGTATCTTTTTTGAAACAGAACATATCAATACTTTTGATCCGCAGTATGAAATGGTTCTCTCCTTTATGGCCACACTTGCACAGGAAGAAAGCCATAACAAAAGCGAAATTATGAATGCATCCATTGAGATGCGGTTTAAACGGGGAATCTTCCTCACTCCGGTACTCCTCGGTTATGACCATGACGAGGAAGGGAATCTGATTATCAATGAAGAAGAAGCCAAAGTAGTAAAACTTATTTTTATGATGTATCTGAAAGGCTGTACCTGTCAGGAAATCGCAGATACCCTCACGGAACTCGGATGCCGGACTAAAAAAGGAAACACCGTGTGGAATCCAAATTCCATATTGCAGATACTTCAGAATGAGCGCCACTGCGGTGATGTCCTCGCACATAAAACATACACCCCGAGTTATCTCAACCATAAATCCAAAAAGAATGTGTATGTAAAGACGCAGTACAGAAAAAGGGATCATCACGAAGCCATCATCTCAAGGGATGACTTCATTGCAGTGCAGAGACTTATCAGTAATGCCAAATATGGGAATAAAGGAATCCTTCCTGAGTTAAAGGTTCTTGCTGACGGGGCATTAAAGGGATATGTTTCCATCAATCCCCGATGGGCTGCGTTCAGCACAAATGATTACATATCCGCATCCAAGAGTGCTTACGGGTACAATGAGCCTGTCACCCCTCCCTCTCCATCTGTTGAAGTAAACTCCGGTGACTTTGACCTTCGTGGTTATGAAATTGCCCGTTCCCAGTTTTTTGACGGTGTGGATCACATCACGGCAACCTTTACCTCGGATGAGATACGCTTTTCTGCTGCTGCCGTAAGGAAATTTGAGGACTGTTATGTCGAGATGCTGCTGCACCCTATAAAACAGATTTTTGCAGTCCGTCCGGCAGACAAATCTCATAAGAATATGATGCAGTGGGCCAAAAAACGGGATGGGATTTTACAGCCCCGTTCTGTCAGCGGTACTGCTTTTCTTCCAACACTTTTTTCCATGCTTGGATGGAATATAGCAAACCGCTACCGTGTGACAGGAATACGTCAGGAACAGGATAAGCAGGGCATCCTCTTATTTGATCTTACGGAAACTGAAATCTTTATTCCAAATGATGTTGTAAATGAACCGGATAAGGCAGCCGTACAGATTAAACCTTTCACCGATAATATGAAGCGGAATATAAGAGCCTATCCGTCCGGCTGGGCAGACACATTTGGCAGCAACTATTACAGTCACGCACAGGCACAGGAACTGGCCGGATTTTCCAAAGGCTCTGACTGGCATCTGTCCGGAGAGGCTGTCCCTTACAAGGATTCTGAATTAAATGTGACAAGCCCCAGCGATATAGAAAAGAATATTGAAGAAATCACATCTGAAATGAAGGAGACAAGTAATGAATAATGAACAGACAACCTATCAGCCGGATTCTTCTGTTTCAACGAAAGAAATCCCAGTAACAACTGATGACTCATTCAGTTATGAGGGATTTCAGGTTGTGCGCGGAGAATTCTTTGCCCATACCTATGAGCCATCGTTTACCTTTAACAGCAATAAGGTCTCGGTCAACACAGCCTGTATCAAACGGCTTCCACAGACTGATTATGTGCAGATTCTTGTAAATCCCGATGAAAAGAAACTGGCCGTGCGTCCATGTCTTGAGGACGAAAAAGATTCGTTCCGCTGGTGTTCTGCCACGGCTAAGCGTTCCCCAAGACAGATTACTTGCCGGATATTCTTTGCAAAGGTAATATCCCTCATGGGATGGAACTCGCATTACCGCTATAAACTGCTTGGCAAACTTATCCGTTCCGGTGATGAACTGCTTTTTGTATTTGACCTCACAACTCCTGAGATTTTTGTAAAGGAAGCAAAAGAAGATGGAAAGGTCCAAGCATCCCGCACACCATCCTACCCAAAGGAATGGCAGAATCAGTTCGGTGTGCCTGTTGCAGAACACCAGAGCAACCTGCAGATAAATATGTTTGATGGATATGCCGTATTTGGTCTGAGCAATGACAAGCCGGAAACAGCGGAACAGACTGAAACAGATAACCCACAGCCACAAAAGGAGGATACGAATTATGAACAGACAAACCTCTTTGAAACCAATACTCTGTATTGATTTAAAAAAGAACCGTATCAGGATACACAAACAGACACTACGTCTTCTTGGAAATCCTGAATACATCCAGTTACTTGTAAATCCGGATATTCACATGATTGCCATCCGCAGAAGCGTCAGACAGGATTATCTTGCCCACTATGTCACACCTCATTATGTGGATAATAAAAACAGTTATGAATTGTATAGTCAGGAACTGCTCTCCAATTTAAAACAGATAAATTCCGGGTTTTCCGGACACAGTTCCTACCGCATTTACGGAACAATGAATGAAAAGGAAGGACTTGCTTTTTTCCGCATGACGGAATGCATCCCTGTAGACGAGACAGCAGGTATGGGTGCTGCAAATGAGTGATTATAATATGCCCGTTTTACAGATGGACCCTGAATTTGAATTCCTGATACAGGAGCGCACCACCGATTATATAGAGCATCTGGAAGAGGATATTTTTGACAAGGGATGCACTTTCCCCCTGTATGTCTGGGGAGACATTATACTGGATGGCAGACTGCGCTATAAGATATGCCGTGAATGGTCTGTTCCCTTTTCCGTCAGAAACTGCGGTGTTACAAGCCGTGCGGAAGCAGTTTCCTTAATATGCACCATTCAGCTCAAACGGGATGACCTTACACAGGAATACCGCAGATATTTAATCGGCCGGCTGTTTCTTGCCAAGATGGAAATTGTATCAGCGGAGCACTTAAAAGAACACCCGGAGCATTCCGTAAATGAATATGGCCGGCTCTCGCAGAAATATGTAAAGAAATCAAAAGTTGCATCCGAGATTGGCAAAGTATATAACTTCGGATATTCCACCGTGGTCAAATATTCCATTTATGCGGAATGTCTGGATACCATAAGGGAAAAATCCGCACGCATTGTTAATAAGATACTTGCCGGGGAAATCCGTGTGTCACACGAAAATGCAATAGAACTCTCACGTCTTCCGATTGAGGACATACATGGTCTGGAAAGACTTCTGGCAGAAGGGGCTATCGACCGTATCGGTTATTCGCAGTTAAGACATGAGCTGCGGTGGCAGAGACTTCCGACAGGCATACCCGATTCACGGAGAATCAAAAGGGAAAATGCAAGCAGGAATGCTGGAATCAGAAAAGTTCCGACACATGATCCCGACAGCGAACTTTCAAGTCTCGGATTTACGATTCCATCATGGACGGATACCATAACCCGTGCAACGGAGCGCACCGACTTTTCCAAAATATCGGATAAGATCAGAACCGATACCAAACGGCAGTTAAAAATTCTTATGAAAAAAACACAACTGCTTCTTACGCAGTTAGAGGAGGATGATTATATTGGCAGATGAACAGCAGACAGCGGATGAATCCCTAAAACAATTCATCCCTGAAGTACACTTTGAACTGATTCCCATAAGGAATCTGCTTTCCAATCAGGATTACCAGAGAAACCTTTCACAGCACCATGTAGAAAAGGCTGCAAAAAACTTTGACCTGTATCAGGTAAATCCTGTCAAGGTCAGCCGACGCAACGGCATTAATTATGTATTTAACGGACAGCACACCATTGAGATCATTGCCCTTGTATCCGGTTCCCGTGACACCCCTGTATGGTGCATGGTTTATGATGATCTGATATATGAACATGAAGCGGACATATTTGCAAACCAGATGAAATATGTCAAACCACTTCTGCCCTATGAGATATTTATGGCAAATATTGAAGCCGGAAATGATAAGCAGCTCATTATCCGTGATCTCGTGGAGTCCTATGACCTTACCATTGCTGCAAACACGACTCCCGGAGGAATCTGTGCCGTTGCTACATTAGAAAACATTCACGATAAATACGGCTACCATATGCTTGACCATGTACTGCGTCTCATTGTCGCTACATGGGAAGGTGCTGCCATGTCCTTTAGTGCAAATATGATGAATGGGCTGGCACGATTTCTTAATGCCTACGGTGATGCCATAAAAGATGATGTATTTAAAGAACGTCTGGGGCGTGCCTCCGTTAAAGAAGTCAGCAGAACTGCAAAAGACAGGCGTTCCGGCTCTCTCGGATATGCCGAAGCGTTTCTTATTTACTATAACAAAAAGAGCAGAAATCCCCTTGCATGGGAAAAACTGTACACACACAAATTATCCAAAAAACAGAATGTAGAACAACAGCCGCCACAGGATGAATTCCAAAATGAACCGGAACCATCCTCTGACAGCCCTGATACCGAAAATACACAGCTTGATATTTTTGGTCTTGAAAATGCCAAAGAACAGGACGCATAAATGCAAGCCCCCATTCATCCGGGGGCTGTTTCTCATATCTTTATGATGCTGTTATCCATAAATCTGAATTCAAATTTTCCAATGCCTGTTACCACAGCTTCTTGCAGTACAAGCTGTGCAATCTCCGGCACAAACCGTTCCATACTGCCCTGTCCGGCAAGTTCCATCATCTGCTCTGCCCTGATCTGTTCCAGCGGTGTTCCTGTTTCTTTCATAACCGCCCATTGTTGCCTTGCATCGCTGTCTTCTGCAATCAGTCTGTTATATGCTTTAATAAATGCCTGTTCCAAGTCGTTATTGTCTATATATGGATTGGTGCATGACAGTTTTCCGTTAACCCTGTGTCCTTTGCACTGCCATTGTATAATTCCCCTTGATGCCCAAGAATGTCTGGAATATGCCTGACCGCACTTTCCGCAGAAAGTACGGAGTGAAAACGGATATGGATGCGTCCCATAATTGTAATTGCCTATCATGTGGTCTTCAATATATTTCTTCTGCCTTGCAATTTCTTCCTGAACCGCATTCCACTGCTTTTTATCGACAATTGCCGGATGGCTGTCCTTAATATAGACCTGCGTAACTTCCCCGTTGTTTTTGACCTGCTTTTTGGTAAGGAAGTCTGCAGTATAGGTTTTCTGCAGTAATGCATCGCCCATATATTTTTCATTCTGGAGAATGCCGAGTACGGTACTCTTGTACCATCTGGTCTGCCTGAGACACCCGGGAACATTATCATCTTCCAATCCCTGTGCTATCTGTGCCGGACTCATACCCCACAGGAATTCCCTGTAAATCCGTCTGACTGTCTTTGCCTGTTCTTTGTTGACCACCAGTTTTCCGTTCCCGTCCTTGTCATATCCCAGAAACTTATAAGTGTTCAGATGCATCTCGCCTTTTTTGAATTTGGTGCGGATACCCCATTTGCAGTTTTCAGAAATGTTCCTTGATTCATCCTGTGCAAGGGAACTTAAAATCGTAAACAGCAGTTCCCCCGTGGAATCCAGCGTATTGATATTTTCCTTCTCGAAAAATATCCCGATGCCTAATGCTTTTAATCTGCGTGAATATTCCAGACAGTCCTGCGTGTTTCTGGCAAAACGGCTGATGGATTTTGTAATGACTTGGTCTATCTTTCCGGCTTCGCAGTCCGCAATCATTCTTTTGAACTGCTCACGCTTTTTTGTATTGGTTCCTGAAATTCCCTCATCCGCATATATTCCCGCCATTTCATAATTTTCATGGTCTGTAATATACTTTGTATAATAATTTACCTGTGCATCAAAACTGTGGAGCTGGTCTTCCTGATCTGTTGATACACGGCAGTATGCAGCAACACGGATTTTCTTTGATTCCGTCTTATGGCTGTTCCTTACTGCCTGTCGGCTTTTTGCTGGTATAACTGTAACGCTTCTTGCCATTGTCCTCATCCTTTCTCACAATATAAATATCTTTTTTTATGTCACCCCACATCTTAAGAATGGAATCAGGTATCTGTGTTCCCGGACAGAATGATGCCCCATTTCTTTTCCTTCCACTGCATACCCATACGATTTTTCCGCTTATTGTATTGATTCTTCTTACAAGCTGTTTCCCGCAGATTCCGCAGTATATTTTCTTAAGATATGGATAATTTTCTTTGTTAAGTTCCGGCACCTTGCTCTCCGGTAATTTCTTTTTGTGCCGTCTTTTCCAAGATGACTCTTTCAGATAGGTAAATTCCTGTGTCCCCTTGATATTATCTTTTGTGCCGATATACATATTTCCGTCATAATTCCACGCTTCCCTTAAGATTCCGTCCGGAATGTTTAATCCTTCGCAGAATTTCTTCCCATACCGTTTTGTACCGGAACAGCCCCAGTTGAGTCTGTTGCCGTTGCTGTAGATCCGCTTATACAACGGATAACCGCATTTGGAACAGAATATTTTGTCTTTGTATGGGTAGTTTTCTTCCGTAAAATCAGTAATAACAGAACCCGTGGCAAGATACTCCCTCTTTTTTGCAACCGCATCCTGTGCTTTCTGCCATAGTTCCGGTGACACTATCGGTTCATGGTCATCTTCTATATACCACGCATCCACTTCCCCACGGTTTTTCACAAGTTTTCTCTCATCATTTACAAAATGCTTATGCATGATGTAATCACCCTTGTAGATTTCATTTTCCACAATTCTTATTACCGTGGAATCCAGCCATTCTGCTCCGCCGGATGTTTTGATTCCCTGTTCATTCATAAATCTTGCTACAGCTGCAACCGTATATCCGTCTGCAATCATTTCATATATTTTTCTTACCCAGAATGCTTCTTTCTCATCAGCGATATAATATCCTTCCTCTGTTTTTGAATATCCGAAGGAGCGTTCCAGATACTGCACCGGAATTCCGGCTTCATATTTTCTTCTGTAGACCATCTTTGCCATCTCGCTTCCGCTTTCGCTCTCTGCCTGTGCAAACGCAGCCAAGATGGTAAGCATGAGTTCCCCTTCGCCTGAAAGGGTATTGATATTCTGCAGTTCAAAAAAAACACCGACATTCAGTTCTTTCAGCTCTCTGGTTGCTTCCAGAACGATTGCGGTGTTTCTTGCAAATCTTGATACGGATTTGGTAAGTATCAGATCTATTTTTCCTGCCCTTGCATCAGACATCATCTTTTGCAGTCCGGGTCTTTTTTCCTTAAAGCCCGATATGGCAAAATCACTGTATATCCCGGCAAATTCATAATCAGGGTTTGATTTGATAAGCGATTCATAATGGCTCATCTGGTTTCCCAATGAGTTTTCTTGCTCATCGGCATCGGTCGATACCCTGCAGTACGCACATACTTTCAGTTTTCGTCCGTCAATGCTTCTGCCTTCCATAACATTTATCTGCATGGCTTTCATCTCCTTTCCGCTTTCGCAGTACTATCTATCACTCTAAACCCCAAGAATAGCAAGTCATATTTTTAAGACCTTTCACATTCCACTTCTTGGCTTTGGGTACAAAAAAATCCGGCTGACAGCCTGTTTCAGACCGCCAGCCTTCCGGTTATTTCAAAAGTTCATTTACTTTCTTCTGTACGGCAGAATAATCATAGCCGGCCGAAGCCAGCCTGTTTTTTCTGTCAGCACCGTTTCCCCACTCCCCACGGATGACTTCCTTTGCGACTTCCGTGACGGATTTCTTCTTTGTGCCGGAATTATTCTTTCCAAGCAGTTCATTGACCTTATCCTGCACCTTATCATAATCGTATCCGGCTGCGGTAAGTCTGCTCTTACGGTCAGAACCGTTCCCCCATTTACCGTTTATGACTTCCTGTGCGATCTCTTTTACGGATTTTCCATTACCGCCACTTTCCGGACTTTTCTTATCCCAAGATGTAAGCCCGTACTGTTCTATGATGGATATTACATTTTTAATATAGGTCGGGCTTGTTGCATACGGAGCGCCATCCGTTGTATGGATGAGTTTGTCCACTGCATCCTTGTAATTCCCGTTATTGACCACTCCGGCATATCTCGGTGTACCCGTGATGAAATCATAGTAGCCTACCACCGCACTTGCAGCATCCGGATAACTTCTGAAAGAATCCTGTATCTGCACATAGTGTCCGTTATAATATTCGCTTGTGGTTGCCGTAAATCCCTTACCCTTGATACCGAACAGTGTCTTGGCGTTCAGGTTCCATCCCGATTCAAGTGCTGCCTGTGCGATACACACGGAAGGAAGCACCCATTTCTTTCTGCTCATATACTCATTTCTTGCCAGCAACCCGATTGTGTTAATAAACTTATCTGTCTTTTCGCTCATAGCATAACCTCCAATTTCTGCATAAAAAATAGGGAAGAATTACTCTTCCCCGTTGTCTGTGTCACTGTCTGCCCTGTCGTGGAGCTGTTCCAGCACGGCTTTTATCTTCTTTGGCACGGGCAGTCCGAGATGGGCTGCGTTCTCCAGAAGGGAAATCCCTTCATTCGAGATGTAGAAGAAAATGGCTGCCGTCCGGAGCACGCTTCCGGTTCTGATGACATGGACATCCAGAATGTTTGCAATGCCGACCATCAGAAAAATAAGAACTTTTCTGCAGATGCCGCGGAAACCGACTTCACTCGAAAGTGTCCTGTCGTTTATGGCGCACATTACCCCGGTCAGATAATCAATGACCACAAATGCAAGAAGTGCATATAACAGACCATCACATCCTCCCAGAAAGTACCCGAGCCATCCTCCGACTGCTGCAAACATAAACTGTACCGCATTCCAGAATTCCTTCATTTTGCTTGTCCTCCTTTAAAATTTTGTATGAAAAAAGCAGCCATCCGCAAAGGACAACTGCCTGATTCCGTATTTATTCTATTTTCTTTCATCATGTATATTGGATATCTTCGCCATATAGTAAACCTGTCTGAGTGTCCTCGGAAAAAGGACATCCGGGTTATTTATCATAAGGTACAGCCAAGAAGAAGATACCACACTCTCCCATACATGAAATTCCCACGGAAGCATACCATAAGTTGCCGTGGTATAGATCACACCGCCCGTGCTTCCGTCACAGTTTTGAAGTTTTATACATTCATCCACATATTTTTTTGCTTCATCCATATCCCCGAGGACATAAGCAAGAAGACTGTATCCGAGTGTTCCTTCCGTCCAGACAAGGTCCGGTGCGCCCTCATAATCTGCCGTCTTATCACTGTACGGCTTGAAACCGGAGAATGTTCCGCTGTCTGAGTATGCCGTATTGTAATAATCTTTTTTGCTGCTCTGTATGATCTTCTTATTCTTGGTCAGATACACATCCCCGGCAGTTTTCAGACAGGCTTTTGCCGTGGATGAATGCACCACGGAAAATATCAGTGTTCCTGCCCATGTGGTACAGTCCAGTGCCCATGCTTTATCCGGCACTCCACCATTGACACCCTGAAAGAATCTGCCATTCTCCCTGTCATAACATTTAAGGAACAGCCTGTCCCTTACCAGTTCTGCTGCCTCCTTGTACTTTTTATTCTTCAGCACGAGGGAACAGCCCTCAAGTGCCTGTAAAGCAGAACACTGGTGTTCCACCGAACACCATTCTATCTCCTCACCGGAATATGAATAATCATCCATGTTGTAACTGCCGTAGCCGCCTGTCATAAGACCGTATCTCGGGTCGGCGGAATCCGTCACCTGTTTGGAAACAAGCCAGTCCCCGGATTTTTTTATCATCTTGGCAAAATCCCTGTCCCCGCTTTCCAGTGTATAATAACAGGCACCCCACACCAGCCATCCCATTGCACCTGTTCTTACATACCCGTCAAACAACTGTCCGATGTAAATATCATAGGAAAAATTAAAACTCCCGTCATCGTTCTGCTCGTATTTCATCCTCTTTAGCATTTCACGGCAGATATCGTAATCACCGCTTGTGGTAAATACCAAAAGGGCAAGACCGACATCGTATGCCCATGTTCTGGAATTTAACATATAGCCATACGCACCGAGTGCGTTTGAACCATCCTTGTTGTACTGCGGATCATCGGTCGGAATGAGGAAGGATGCCGGAAGCCGTCCTTTCTGCAGATTCATAATTGCCCCGGCAATGCCGACTGCATCATATGCGACCGCACCATCCCTCAACACCTGCTGCATGACTTTTCCGATTTTATGACCTGATGCCACCTTATTTGTGTACCACAGATATTTTCCACCACCGCAGTTCCATATCTTGCAGATATCATTGATATATTCCGCATCTGAATAACTGTAAAGCCTTACGGTAAAATACTGAAAATAGTTGTATCCATACCCGCCATCTTCGGCTTTGATTTCTTCTGCCGAATCATATACATATCTCTCAACCGTCACTTCATCGGAAGACGATATGGTCTCCCATCGTCCGGTGATTCCCTTTGCAAGACGAAACTCCTTGATTCCCTCGCCAACGCTGATGTCCAGCGGATAAGTTACAACTTCCGTATGCGTGGTTCCTGTTTCATTTCCATCTTCGTCCTTATCCTTTACCGTATAGGTCTCACGGTATGTCATCACGGATTTCCAAGTGCCATCCGATGCAATCGGGCAGGTGATCACCTTATATGCAGCATCGTGTATCACATACACATTGACGGCATATCCGCTGAAATCCGTCAGATTTCTTGCCGTCCCGCTGACCTTTCCGTTGTAGGAAAAATCATAATAAGTCGAGGGCGATATGTACTCTGCCCTGATCTGGTCTTCATCCACGGATATGCCTTTCACATACCCCCAGACAATATCACCGGAATAATCATCCGCATATTCCTTATCAAAGGAGACCTGACACTTGAAGTTGTTTACATCAAGCTGTCTTTTTATGAAAGAAAGTGCATCCGAAGATGCCTTTATATATTTTTCCCCATCAAACACAGCCATCCATACCACCTCCTATTCTGTGTCCGTCTCATCTTCCATTTCGTCCGGCACGGTGCAGTAAAACGCCACGACTGTCTTGGTCGTTGAAGCCACACCGGAAATGCTTGCACCGACATAGGATGCAAAGGCACTCCCCGACTTTTTGTTTAATGCGATTGTCGGTTTCTTCCCATCATTGGTCTGATACTGGAAATACGGTCTGTCATTATAGGCCCTTGTAAAATAAAATGAACCGTTCCCTATGATCTCCCCGAACTCCACGGTATATTTTGCCGTGGTATTCCTGATATCTTCTACCGTTGTTGTCACGGAATACAGTTCATCATTTATGGTCGGTATATATGCCCCGACCGTAATGCTCACTTCGTTGTAATTGAACGGATTCCATTCCATTCCCACAACACGCTTCTGCCTGTATATGGACAGCGGTTTGAAATCCAGAAGTAGTTCATCTCCTAAATCGACATTTTCTTTCCGGTACAAGTCTACGGAATAACTGTACCTCTGCTCCGTGGCATTATAGGAATAGCTGATGTCCTTGACATTTTCCGTTTTCATTATGTCCACGGCAGTGCTGCTTCCCCTGTGTTTTCTTATTCCGATGGCATATCCGTAATATTCGATTTCTCCATTTACCAGTGCGAGTAACTGCATGACACAGGCTCGTCTCGTGGCTTCCGTATTTACTCTCAAGGTTACCTTTTTCGTTATATCCACCGTTCCAACACTGAACGGTGTGCCGGAAAGAAGTGCCCACAGTATCTGTTTCGGAGTTCCTGTCATATCAAAAGCCGTCACCTTGTATTCATCATCATTTAAAATATAGGAAATATGCTCACAGTCCATCTCCGTATAACAGACACCGCTGGATATGCTCTTTTTCATATTCGTGATGTTAAACACCAGACCGTCCAACTCAGCAATGCACTTCACATCAACAAAGGAATCTATCTTTCTTGTCAGCATCTTAAAGGACATCGTGCATTCCCCGTCCAGTTTTGATGTAATGCTGCACGCATTGACAGCAGAATAAGAACGGATAAATTCTCCGGCAGTATTCCCGTTTGTCTTTTTGTAAAAATTCAACACCGGATGTGGCGGTATCTCCCTGTATCTCGGACGGATTGTTTTATCTTCATGAATATCGGAAAAGGATGTATTCCACCCGATGAAAAACAATCCCTTTATTTTCTCAGGAGATGGTGGTGTCGCATCTTCCCCTTCCTTTACCTTCTGCGTGGAAAGATAATCATCCCCGGCATAGTTTAGGAAATTGACCGTGTAATAAACGGTATCGCTCTTATAGGTCGGGCGGACTGTCATATCCTCATTGACCTGTGTGATGTCGACATTCCACCCATTGAACACCATGCCCTCAATTTCTTCCGGCTTGGGTGCAAGGCTTGTTGCATCTCCCCCTGCTTCCACTTCGCAGGTGCCGAGCAGGTCTGTTCCTGCATAATTTAAAAACCTGACGGTATAATAAACGACTCCGTCTACTGTCTTTGACACTGCCCTCACCTCCTAAGTTATACCAAGATTTCTCAAAGAAGCCTGTCCGTTTGAATACTGTATCTGTGACACGAGTGTCGTGATCACCTTGCCATCCAAAAGAATCGGCTGATTCAGTTTTACGGTTGCATTTTCCCCGCCCATTCCGTTTCCTGCTGTGGAAACGCTCATGCTTGCATTCATGTCCGGCATCATTTTTTCAAGGTTCATGGTATCCGTCAGTTTTTCCATTTCCTTTGTTACCATCCCCCGGCTCTTTTCTATCCCATCTGCCAGTCCGCTCATAAAGTCCGGCATCCATGATTCATAATCCGTAAGCGGTCCTTCATCCGGTACGGAAAAATGCAGAAATGATTTTATGGTTTCCGCAACATTTGATACTGCATCCTTGACCTTGCCAATGCAGTTCTTTATGCCTTTTACGATTCCGTCAATAATGTCAGTTCCCCATTTCACCGCAGACTTTGCAAGCCCCGTGATAAAGGAAACTGCCGTCTGGAATCCTGTCTTTATCGTTGTTACGATATTTCCAACCGTAGTTGTAATTCCTGTCCACATGGCATTAAACGCACCGGAAACAACCGTCCTGATTGCATTTACCACTGTGGATATAACGGTTTTTATCGTATTCCATGCGGTCGTGATAAATGTCTGTATTGCCGTCACCACGGTCGTGATTACCGTTTTGATTGCATTCCATACGGTTGTCACAACAATCTTAATGGCATTGAATACCGTGGTAATAATGGTTTTATATACATTAAAGTAAGTGACGATAATGGTCTTGATCACCTCAGCCACGGTTGAAAATATCAGCTTGATGCCTTCCCATATGGTGGAGAAAAATGCTTTTAAGGCTTCAAATATGGTCGTTGCAGTATTTTTGATTGCTTCCCATGCTGTCGTAAGGAATGACTTTACTGCTTCCCATGCCGTGATGGCAGCCTGTTTGATATTCTCCCACAGGTCAATCCAGAACTGCCGGAATCCGTCACAGTTATTCCACAGATAGATAAAGGCAGCCACCAGAGCTGCAATGGCAGCAACAATCAATACAATCGGATTTGCAAGCATTGTAGTGTTAAGTGCTGCAAAGGCTCCCTTAACCGTATTGATAACCCCAGCAATCTTTGGAACGACCGTCATGATTGTCCCGACTGCTGATACAACCTTGCCGACCACGATAAGAACAGGTCCAAGTGCTGCTGCCAGAAGTGCTATGGTCACAACCGTTTTCTTTGTGCCGTCATCCAGACTGTTTAACCATTCCACAAACTTCTGCACCCATCCGACAATCTGCTTGATGGCCGGCATCAGAAGTTCTCCAAATGATATAGCCAGTCCTTCCAGTGCGGATTTTAATATGGTGATCTGTCCCTGTAAGTTATCAAGCTGTGTATCCGCCATCTGTCCGGCAGCACCGCCGCTGTCCGAAATACTCTTCTGAAGGTCATCCCATGTACTTCCCGTATTGGCAAGCAGGGCATTCACGGATGACAGGTCTGTTTTATTAAATATCTTTCCTATGATATTGGATTTTTCCGCAGCGGTCATTCCATCCATACCGGAATTCAGATCCCCGAGAATATCGTTCATGCTTCTCATGTTTCCCTCGGAATCATAAACCTGCAATCCGAGTTGTTCCATTGCAAGGGCTGCCTTATCCGTAGGATTCTGTAATGAAAGTATGATATTTCTAAGATGCGTACCGCCTTCTGCTCCCTTGATACCATTATTGGCCAAGATGCCAAGAGCCGTATTCAGTTCAGCCGTTCCACCCTTGATGGATTTTGCCGTTGCACCAATGGTAAGAATACCTTCGCCAAGCTGTGCCACGGATGTATTCGTGGTGGATGCAGTCTTAGCCATCTGGTCTACCATCGTTCCGGCTTCATCCACTCCCATGCCGAGTGCAGACATAGCATCCGTTACCATATCTGATGCCGATGCCAGTTCAATATCCCCAGCCGCTGCCAGATTCAGTACGGTAGGAAGTGTATCGCACATCTGCTGTGTATCATATCCGGCAAGAGCCAGATAGTTAAGTGCCTCGGCACACTCCGAAGCCGAGAATGCAGTTTCTGCACCCATCTTTTTTGCCAGTTTGGACAGCGTATCCATCGTATTGACTGACTGTCCGTCTACTGTTGACATGGAATCCTTTGTGATTCCCATAGTCGCTTGTACCTGTGACATGGAAGATTCAAAGTTTGCAGCCGTTGTCACCGCAGCCGTGCCAAGACCAGCCACAGCCCCTGTTACCGGGAGAAGTTTCTGTCCGGCATTTGAAATGTTATCTCCGGCAGTCTTTATCTTTTCTCCTGCCGATGCAATCTTCTGTACTGCCGTGGCTGATTGGTTTGCCTGTGTCTCTAAGTTCTTTAAATCCTGCTCCGTCTGCACAATTTCCCTCTGAAGGGCATCGTATTGTTCCTGTGAGATTTCTCCATTGGCAAGTGCTGTGTTCGCCTGTTCCGCAGCCGTTTTAAGTGTTGCCAGTTTTTCTTTTGTTTCACCGATTGCTTCTGACAGCAGTTTGTGTTTCTGTGCTATCAGTTCCGTGTTTCCCGGATCTAGTTTCAATAACTTATTTACATCCTTAAGCTGGAACTGCGTGGATTTAATCTGTCCGTTTACCCCTTTGAGGGCATTCTGCAGTTTTGTTGTATCCCCGCCAATCTCAACCGTAATACCCTGAATACGGCTTGCCATGCATCTCACCTCCTAAAATTGGGTACAAAAAAAGGAGCATTTCTGCTCCGTAACAAAAAGAAAACACCTGCCATTTCTGACAGATGCTCTATGTAATCTTATTTAGTTTTCATCCCTATAAACTGGAATTTTCAAATTAGTCTTTGCAAATAACCTTTGAATCTTCACCATCAATTACAATTCCCTGACGGTTGTTAATTGGGCATAGATTCAAATCCGAAAACT